>OJFV01000007.1_pt1 | contig 291942 bp, 250 predicted proteins | sample 1594391 | NCBI WGS metagenome assembly OJFV01 (sample SAMN05416856, study PRJEB24817) | seawater metagenome | isolation source: Sea water | place: Canada:Atlantic | collected 2013-11 | reverse complement strand
GTCAGGCATCTAAATACGAAACCCCGGTAGGTTATCCTGCCGGGGTTTTTTATTGTCTACAAGAAAGTAAATCACCCAATAACCGCAGCCTTGATGCAGCAAAGTGGAATCGGGGCAATGGTTAGGGAGAACAAGTAAGCCTCAGGCGGTCTAACCAGACTAAACCGATCGAGCGTAAAATACTCTTTATGACCCAGAACACTTCGGAGCATCAATTAACAGAAAATACTATTCATCAATTATGCGACCTTATTGGCTGCTTTCATTTCGTTCCACTGCTTCATCCGCTGCTTATAGCGATCTATAGCGTCGTTAATATCTTGAACTGCGGCTGTGTCCTCTGTTTTAACTAATACAATAATCGCTCTAGCTCTTATTTCGTCAGTCGCTAGAGGGTTGCAGATTACTTCGCTGTCTTGGTCTATGTAGGCCATAGCAGTACCCAAGTTTGATTGTATAAGAGCACAAACAACCTCAGACCAGGTCATGTCAGTAATTTGAACATCGTAACGGTGAGGGTGATCATTCTCATGAGTAAACAGGTCTTCAAGTACCTTTTCACTCCCGGGGGCAATTAGTGCCCTAATAATAATTTCAGGATAGGTTCTGACTGGGCGAAGAATCGACTGTGCCCCTAACTTTGCAAGACGGCTGCGGTTTTCGTCATCCACACACTCGACAATGCATCTGCTCGATAGATTAAATTCTGATAGGCGGTGTAATGTATCAAATGTATCGCTGTCAGATGAAATGTCATTAGAGTCTTTTGCTAGAATTATGATGTGCTTTGCTTCATGGACATTAACGGCCGAGAGGTCGTGTAAATTAGTGCCGGAACCGTGGAAATGAGCGACACCGAGTTCGGCCAATTCTGGTGGAATGCTGTCGGAGAAATCTGTGGTAAGAATTTGTATTGGCGTGTCTTTGTAGTCATTATTTGCTCTTAGTTGCTGAACAAGTCGCATGTAGTATTGAGTTCCTCCATATTTTGGAGCATTAATCAGCAGTATGTGGTTGATCATATTCCATCTCCATCTTCCGGTTCTAATTCGTTCTCTGCGGTAGAATCGATAATCGACGTAATCACTAAATATCAGAGTAACTAACGTAATGCCTGTAATGTACATTAATATTACTGTGGCTAATTGACCAGCAGCTGATGATGCAGAAAAGTCACCATAGCCAACAGTCGTAAGGGTCGTTAACGTTAGCCAAACCGCTTGCTGGAGTGTCATTCCCTCTAGTGCAATCATTGCACATACGTGCAGTAGAAGAAGACTAAAAAGAATTAAAAATAAACGCTGAATACGTTTTTTTAGCTGCCAGTCCGTTTGATATACGGCTCGACGATGAGGTCGGCCCGCTTTCTCTCGATAAGGATTCATTATTTACGATTCATATCAATCATGAGTGTTTATTTTAATGCTAATCTTAGAGCATTGTTACTCCATAAATACAGTGTTTTGTTTTCTATCTCTTTGATGGTGTGAGAGGGTCATGTGATTCTGCAACTTAGTAAACTCATTTCAGATCAGGATTCTATTTTTCAAGACAAACTATTGTTAAGGCTATCCTGTTTTGAGGAGTCTCTAAATCAGTTAGAGTCTTTTGACTTTAAGGCTTGGGACTCAGATACATTAAGCAGTATTGTTTCAATCTGGTGTTTAAGCGATTTTGTTGCCGAATCCACCTCTCGTTTTCCCTTACTTTTGGCGGACTTAATTGATAGTGGCGACTTGTCTTCGCGTTATGATGATAACTCTATAAAGAAAAGGCTTTCAGAAATTATTAAGGAGGTTACTTCTGAAGACGGGCTGACCAAAGCGCTAAGGTTATTTAGGCGCCGTGAAATGGTGAGGGTTGTCTGGCGGGATCTGCTTAAAATATCCACCCTAGAGCAAACGACTAGAGACGTGAGTTTATTAGCCGCTGAAACAATAGATCAGTCGTTGTCCTGGTTGTATGAAGATTGTTGTGGAAAATGGGGTGTTCCTTATGGTGCAACCTCTGGCCAGCCTCAACAAATGATTGTATTAGGCATGGGCAAGCTGGGAGCGTATGAGCTTAATGTATCATCTGATATCGACCTTATTTTTGTCTATCCAGAAAATGGCGAAACGGTAGGTGCTAAAAAAAGCATTGAGAATCAAGCATTTTTTATTCGGCTTGGTCAGCGTCTTGTTAATGCACTCGACAAGACAACTGTCGATGGTTTTGTCTTCCGTACTGATATGAGGTTACGTCCCTATGGTCATAGTGGAGCACTAGTCTTGAGCTTTAAAGCCATGGAAGAGTATTATCAAGATCAAGGCCGAGAATGGGAGCGCTATGCGATGATTAAGGCTCGAGTGGTTGCTGGAGATGCCGAGCAAGGTCAGGTGTTGATGCAATCAATAAAGCCTTTTGTTTATAGACGCTATATTGATTTTTCCGCATTTCAGTCACTTCGAGATATGAAAGATATGATTGGGCGAGAAGTAAAACGTAAAGGGATGGATACCAACATAAAGTTAGGCGCTGGTGGAATTAGAGAGGTCGAATTTATAGTCCAGGCTTTTCAGCTAATTCGAGGCGGCCTAGATACTCGTCTACAGCAGCCTGAGCTGATGCTTATTTTATCTGCTTTGGAAGAAAGCCATTTACTGCCGACTGAAGCAGTTAAAGAGCTTAGAGAGGCTTATATCTTTCTTCGAAATGTTGAGCATGCAATTCAAGGGATTAATGATCAGCAGACCCAGATGTTGCCGGACAATGCTATTGATCAAAAACGGGTAGCCTTGTCTATGCAATTTGATGATTGGGCTCCAATGTTGGCACAGCTTGATGTTCATCGCCTGAATGTGAAGCGTCACTTTTCAGATATTGTTGCGTCAGAAGAAGGTAGTGGCGACACCGCTGAATCTAGTTCTTGGCTTGGGTTATGGCTAGGAGAGCTTTCTGACGAGCACGCAGTTAAGATTTTGCAAGAGAATAGCTTTGAGGCGCCCCAAGAAAGCCACCAATTACTCTCTAATCTAAGAAATCAGCGAAATGTTCAGGTTATGCAAGCACAGGGTAGAGAGAGGCTAGACGCCTTTATACCTTTGTTGCTCACAGAGATTAGCAAGCAGAACAACAGATCACTTGCCTTGCAGAGAGTTGTGTTACTAGTAGAAACTGTGCTTAGGCGAACGGCATACCTAGTTTTATTATATGAAAATCCAGGGGCGCTGAAGCAGTTAGTCTGGCTGTGCTCGGAAAGTCCGTGGATTGCAGAGCAGCTTGCGTCAACGCCGTTATTATTAGATGAATTATTAAATTCTGAAAGCTTATACAATCCGCCGAATAAAGAAGAGTTGCAAGATGAATTAAGGCAGCAGTTACTGAGAATTCCTGAAGAAGACTTAGAAGAGCAAATGGAAGCGCTTAGGCATTTTAAAAAGGCGCATGTTTTACGGGTTGCAGCATCAGAGTTAAGGGGAACACTATCTTTGATGAAAGTAAGTGATTACTTAACCTGGATCGCAGAAGCAGAGCTAGATCAGGTTGTCCAGATAGCTTGGCGACATTTAACGGAAAAACATGGTTTTCCAATAAGACCGAATGGGGAACAGTGTGATTTAGATTTTGCGATTATCGCCTATGGGAAGATGGGTGGAACTGAACTTGGTTATAGCTCAGACCTAGATTTAGTCTTTTTACATTCAGGTGATGTTAATAAACCTACTTCTGGAGATCGTTCAATCGATACGGGTGTATTTTTTACACGTCTTGGCCAGCGTATTATTCATATCCTCAACACCCAAACAGCGGGAGGACAAATCTACGAAGTAGATATGCGCCTAAGGCCCTCAGGAAATTCAGGTTTACTAGTCTGTTCAATGAGTGCATTTGAAGAGTATCAACGAAAGAATGCATGGACCTGGGAGCATCAAGCACTAACCCGTGCACGATTTGTCGCGGGAAGTGCTAAGCTGGGTAAGGATTTTGACGAGGTCAGAAAAAACATATTAAGCCAAGAGCGAGACATTAATACGTTAAAGCATGACGTTATTGAGATGAGAGAGAAAATGCGCAATTCTCTAGGTACCAAAACGACTGAAGGTGAGAAGCCGGATGTATTTCATGTTAAGCATGATCGCGGAGGTATTGTTGATATAGAATTTCTTTGCCAATTCGCAGTGTTGGGCTGGTCTCACCAATACTCCGAGCTTACCAAGTGGTCAGATAATGTCCGCATTTTGGAAACGATGGAGGAATGTGCTTTGTTAGACTCAGGCATTGCGGAGAGAGTATCTGAGATATACAGAAAGATGCGTGCGCTTATACATAAACGTGCATTGCAAAAACTTAATAGTCAAGTTGAGGGGGGGGCATTAAGCACGGAGAGAGAGTATATATCATCAAAATGGTTCGAGTTATTTGTACTAAAATAGTGAGTTTTTTGGGCTCTTATGGTGGAGCATAGGTAACATTCAATTCATGCCCCAAATACTTGCCAGAGATATTGATAATAATGCTAAAATAGCAACGTTTCTGACTCTAGGGTTGGATGTGATTTATGAAAACAGTTTTGGGACTCTTTATGGGGCAATGCAGGTACTGCTTCCATACATTCAAAAATACTTAGTGTTGGTGGTTGGATTAATGCCCCTCCGTAACTGGTCGAAAATAGCCCTTACTTTAGACTTTGCCAATGTTATTAAATAAAAACTTATTGATTTCTAATGTATTACTCTTTTCCTTTTTGTATTTGGTTTGTGTGCTATTAGGTGATTCTCTATTACAAAGTAGTTTGGTTGGCATCCTGTTGTTTCTTACCACACTAGTACACTACTTTGGTGATTATAAGCGATTATGGTATTCCACTTGGCGTGTGTGGGCGGTGATAGCAGGAATTTCATTTTTGAGTGTTTTGTGCTCTGAAGTCTTTACTAAGTCTGCTAAAGGAATCTATGATCTGATTAGAGCTGTATTATTGTTTTTTGCTGCCGCTACTATTGTGGCGAATACGAAAAATCTTCCTAGTAGTGATATCGTGAAATACCTGTTGGTATTGATGACGGCCTTAATTCTTATTTCCTATGTGCTTCTGGCTGGCATGGAAGGGATGCTGAACCTTAGAAACAATCCACAAGTTACACGCTGTTTCTCGGGCATTCATGAATATGCCAATGTGGTTTCTATCACCATACTGGGATTAATAGCTATCTGGGTAGCCGGTAAGAGCTCTTTTTCTTTGTTATATTGTATCTGCATATTAATCCTTTCGTTCGTGTTGGTAATGTCAGATTCAAGAGGGGCATATCTGGCTTTGTTGTTATGTTTACTATATCTACCTTGTTACTATGATTACCGGTTAAAACGTGCTTGGTTTGTAATTGCTTTGCTGGTGGTTGCCGCTTTTATTTATCTCTCCTTTTATCATGTTGGAGCAAGTCTGTTTGGTTATGACATACCAGCCTCATTTCTAGAGCGTTTTGAGCTCTCGGTGGGGACTACTGAGGCCATCGCTAAAGCCCCATGGTTAGGTTATGGGTTAAACACGTATAAATATATAGGTGAACAAATTGGCTGGGATGCAGGTTATATCATGCCCCATAATATTTTTCTTGAGTTGGTTTTTTCCATCGGCATACCATGCAGCATTCTTCTAGCGGCGAACTTCTTCAAGCTAGTTAACGTAAAGAATAGGGGTAAGTTGACAGCGACGGATGATTTTTGGTTGATGCTGGCACATTTATTGTTAATCTATCTCTCTTTTAGGGGGCTGACGGAGCTACGGTTGGGTTATAAAACTTGGGGAATGTTAATGGTGAGCTTGGGAATTATGTCAGGTATAAGTCTTAAAATTAATAAAACCCAGAGCGCAATAGATGAGAAATGACGCTAATATGAACCCGAAAAGCATTCAGCACGAAGCTATATTTAAATTCAAATATAGCTTTTGCACGCTGGTAACCAATGTGAACGAGTATCACGAGATGGTTGCTAGTGCAAAAAGAGCAGGGTTTGACGATGGGGTTGAGTATCTTTTTATTGATAATTCAGAAAAAAACGAATTTGATGGTTTTTCTGGGTATAATCGGTTTTTGATTGATGCTCAGGGCGAGTTTATTGTGTTTTGTCATCAGGATATCCTATTTGAATTTGATAACCGGTCCGTCCTTGAAGAACGAATGGAGGCACTCTCTCAATTTAACTCAAAATGGGCAATACTGGGAAATGCAGGAAAAATGCATACAGGGCAGTCGGTTGTTAGGATTTCTGATCCAAGAGCATCGGATCTTCGGAGAGGAGATTTTCCCTCGCAAGTTATGTCTGTAGATGAGAATTTTATGGTTATTAAGCGACAGGCTAATGTTGCTTGTTCATCTCAGCTTTCCGGGTTTCATTTATACGCGACAGACTTGTGTCAGAACGCTGATTACTTAGGCTACGAATGCTTTGTGATTGACTTTCATCTCAGGCATAAGAGTGCTGGAAATCCTAATGAATCCTATTTCGCGGTTCAAAATCAACTTAAAGAAGTTTATAAACACCGTAAGAGGACACAGGTTATTCAGGCTATGTGCTCTCGGTTCTTGGTCTCATCCTCCTCGCTTTTAATGCTTATTGGCAATCAAAAATGGCTCTTGAACTTACACAAAAGTTTGGCGGAGAAAGTAAATAAATAGCTTTAAGAAGAGAGGAGGCTTAGATCAAACTGCTTATTAGGTGAATTTTTAAACACAAAAATAAAAACAGAGAATCCAATAAATTTGCGATGCCTGCGGGTTTTGAGACTGTAATTTATTTTTTGATTCTTGCTAGACTCATTAATGATCAATTTCTGAGGTTATCTTTCTTACTCTTTGAGCGTAAGTGTGTTGTTTTACAGCTCTGATGTTACCATTTATTTTAATTTTGGTCGTTTGTGTTGGGTCATTACGAAGGTTACGGTAAATTTCTGACAATTCATCAGGGCGTCTATAAGATAACACCTCGCTGCCTTGAGTATAACAGTATTGTAAATCAACTACATTATCGGTTATCAATACAGCACCACAAGCAGGAGCTTCAAAGCATCTCATGTTTAAGCCATTCTTTATATTGCCGCTATTGATAATATTTAGTACACAGGCGTGTTGTTGATAGAGCTTAGCCACTTGTTTATTAGATACATTCTTTCCAATCACATTATGATGAGTGTCCTGAATTTTGTCCCAACCTTTACCGACAACGGTCATTGGCTGATTTACCTGTCGAATCAAGTTTTCTCTATTGGTGGACCATGCACCAATGAAAAGTAAGTCGTTTATTCGGTTTTCTTGTTTGGGTAGTTTAAATAAGTCAGGGTTGAAGGCGAGGGGCAGGTAGCTGCTCTGGGTTAACCCTATTGTTTTTGCATCTTCTAGCAGGCCTGAGTCTGTAAAGTAATATTGATCAATGATATGGCTTGTTTTGGTGAGCCGTTGATCAAAAAAATCACCAATCCAATGCACAATTTTAAGTGTGTCTTTATGATTTTTAAGTACGGCAATAACATCTTCTGATAGATAAAAAAGGTCTGCAATCAGTACTAGTGATGGTCGAAATAATGTGAGTTTTTTATCCAGCGCTTTTGCTGTGATCTTATCTTTTATTTTTTTATCAAACGCACCTGAAATCGTTTTCTGCGCTCGCTCAAAGAAACTGTTGTGATTTAAGGCGAAGCCGTCTATCTTGACTTCTGGTAATTGGCGTTGTGCTGCGATCAGGTGCTCGTACCACTGCAGGATTCCACCGCGCTTGCCTACTATTAAAATCCGTTTTTTCATTATCAAGTGAGTTTCTTCGTGAGTAATTTAAGGTACATCAGGAGTGCGCGAAGAGCTGATTTATTTGGAGGGCGGTACTTTGTAGCTTTGCAATAGTAGCTAGCTGCCCACCGGTAGTGTCCTGTTTTCTCTAACTGCTTGCCTGCTCGATGCCAGCCTTTCCAAAGTGCCCATGCTATTCCTTTGTGCCACTCTTCTCTTGAGTGTACAAATGGGCTAAGGCTTTTATCTAGCAGTCTTGCGTACCTTACTCGTGAATTTTGGTGCGGTTTATTAGATAGCTGATTTACATTCAGAGATTTCTTATAGCACCGGTAAAGAATCGGTTCTCCGGATACTCGTCCCCATAGGCCATGGCAAGATACGCCCATTATAAACAGGCGGTCTTCCCCGTATCTCATTTTCTCATCAAACCCGTTGACCTTAAGAGCTATATCGGTACGAATAATAGACGCTGATATATGAGGGCCTGCTGTCATTAACCCTAAAGGACCATGTTTACCATATCCATTTTCATGAGATAAGAGGTGGCTGGAGATAAGTGTGTTGTCGAGCTCAAAAAAACTTTCATTTGTTTCTACAGAACAAGCGATATATCGGTTATCTTTCTGAATTTCTGTGTAAAGTCTACTTAAAAGGTCGGTTGGCCATACATCATCTGAGTCAAGAAAAGCGGTCCACTGACACTTGCCAACGAGCTCTAGCCCTGCATTTCTAGCTGCGCCGACCCCCTTATTCTCTTGGTAGTGGTAGATAAATCTAAATTCGATGGCGGTGTTTTTTAACCACTTATCTAACACGTCTTTTGTTGCGTCAGTTGAGCCGTCATCAACCACCACAACCAGTTCAGGTTGCAATGTTTGGGCGCAGATTGCATTTAACGTTTCGAGTATCAACGCCTCCCGGTTGTATGCGGGAATAACAACCGCAATGGGGGCGTCGGGTGTTTTTTCTGACGGGGCGTTCATTACGATTTTTTAAGGCCTTCTATTATATCTATTAAGGTGAGAGATATTGATTGATTTGAGAAGTACTGACTATACATTTTTGCCGCTTTATCAGAAAGAGATGAAACATCCCTTTTAAGTAAATTACCGATTTCTTCTGCTATCTTTGAAGGAGATCCCGGTGGAACAAATGCAATGCCACTATTAGTAGTCAATGCTATAGGGTATGCGCCTCCTTGCATGGTAACCACAGGCTTCCCGCAGGCCAGCGCTTGATAGACTTTATTGGGAATCACCCTAAACGACTTATCTCCTGTTCCAAATACACCTAAACAAATATCAGACTGGCGAATGCGGTTAGGTAGGTCGTGAAATGGTATCCATTCTTCAAACCGAACGTTTACACTAAGGTTGTCGACGTTCTGGCAGATTGCCTCGCACTGTTTGCGTTCAGGGCCGTCTCCCAAAAAGGTTAGTGTAATCGGGGGGCCGTTATAATACTTGATGGACTCAGCGATATAGGTGGGCCCCTGCAATCCGATAAATGTGCCGAAAAAAAGCACCTCTGGACGTTTATTCTTTGGCATGTCTTTTGGGTAAAATAGCTCCTCTTCAGCCGAGACAGGAATAACCGTTACTTTGTTTTCAGCGCAGTTAAGTTGATCAATAAAGTATTGTTTGTGACTTGAGGTATCCGCAATCACCCTATCGGCTTTTGCAAAAAGGCGTTGCTCCCAACGTAAAAGCCTTTTTGCGCGACTTGAGTCTGTAGAGTATTTTTTCTTTTCGTGTACGCGCTTGTCGTAGGCGCTAATTAAGGGGTCGAAAACCACTGGGATGTTGCGCTTCTTGCCCCAGCGTGAGGCGGCAGACAGGTCTCGTTGCCTAAAACAGGGTACCCAGATCAAATCAATGTTGCCGAAAGCATGGAGCGAGGCTTCTAAGGCTGCTAGCTTTGATAGTCTGGGCTGGTATTCAATGATCTCATGCCCTAAGTTTTTAAGGCATTTAATAATGGTCCTGTTTCTTGGGTAGTTGGGGCCATAGTTACCATGACGTCCCCACCAGAGAATTCGCTTTTTTGTATCTGAAGTCATGATCAATATATCTAGTTTGGGCTTTATTGCTCGCCTTATTTTATTTAATTTCGCCTACCAATGCATCGGCAATTTGGCCGTGTATATCGGGGTAGCTATTGCAGAACAACTCTGCTTCCACTGAAATATTATTTAATGCTGCAATAGGGCTTCGCATAATATATTTTTTCGCTTGGTATTTATCCAGCGCCTGAGCATCATTGCTATCCGGGTTCATTGTTTTTGGTTGCAGGGTGAGGGTGGGTTTATGGGCATATATGGCTTCAGATACCATCGTCAGGCTATCTTCAGTACAGAATATAACTTGCCCCTCTGCTAAAAAACGTTTTACCACTTTTTGTGGGTTAGATGAAAACCAAATGGCCTCTGATATACAGTTTTCTGGTAGCGCCGAGCTAAGGATTTGTTCGGCGGCTTCCCCTGTTCTTCGGGAGGTGGTGACTTTCCAGGTAATGCCATCGCGCTTGGCGATTGAGGTCATGGCTTGGGCAAGTTGAGTCCAGTCCTCATCAGAATAGACATATCCAGCGCCATCTCCTCCAACCAGTAAGGTGTAAAATGGCTCAATTAGAGAGCTGTTTTGAGCGGTGTCAATATTCGCTGGAGGGAGGTCCAATACGATATTGTTAGTGACGTTTTTTAGTGGTGTCACCGTAAATACTTGGGCTATTTTATTTGAATAATAGCCTTTAAGGGTGCCGCTAAATGCATTTGCCTTTTGGGTCGCCTTGCTTAGGGTAATATTAGCGAAGAGAGTATTCCCGCCTGCAGAGATAATCAGTGCTGGAAGCTTCTGGGGGAGATTATCATGTTGGTAAAAAAATGAGAGTGACTTGTAGCCCAATAAAAAAGGTAGGTGGTTTGCTATCAAACGCATTAGGGGACGAAGTAGTTTATGTCTCAAACGAATATTAATAATGAGCGCTTCATGGGGGGTTCGGGTTTGAAGCGCATTACTAATACCAATGCTTTGGTTATAGTGCCCAGCGAGCCCATCTGAGAGAATCCATATGGTTTTATCGCTCACTTCTTCCAACCTCGCTTGCCTGTTTGTAAACGTATTTTAAAGGCTAGAAAGTTATCTTTACCACTAATCTTAACTCTGCGTATCTCAAAACGATTATTTTCTAGGTCTGTTTCTATACCGCCTTCTGCAAGAACGGCGTTGGTGTAGCCTAGTGCTTCTGCGATAGCGGGGTCTTCAGGGCCGTAGATACCAAATGGGTAGGCAAAGCTATTAACCGGCACGCTGAGTTGTTTTTCGAGAATGGCTTTTGATTCACTCATCTCTTCGTGTTTGGTTTGTTTATCAATCGTATTAAGGTTGACGTGGTTGGTGGTATGGCCGCCTATCTCAAATACCCCAGAGGTGACCATTTCGTTCACCTGCTCGTCTGACAACTTAGGTTCTTGCACTAATTCACCACTATTATGGTGCGCTTTTTTCTTGGTGGACCAGTCATTGTCATGGCGATTTATAACCAGGTAAAGTGTTCCGCAGGCTCCATACTTTTTCATCAAGGGGAATGCTTGAGTGTAGTTGTCTTCGTAACCATCATCGAAAGTGAGAGCGACGGTTTTTTCAGGGAGTTTCGAAGGGTTGTCGATGAGCTGATTCATCGTCACAAAATGCCAGTTGTTTTGTTTAAGCCAATGCAGTTGCTGTTCAAACATTGCGGGTGATACACGTAGGCCATTGAACTGAGTGCCTGACTTAGGGTCGCTAACCATATGGTACATCAGAATACGCGGGTGCTTATAATCAAGCGCTTTTGACCACCAAGCATAACGAATTGAAAACCAGGTAGCGGCTAAGCTGAATAGGGTTAACAGAATGTATAGTATAGGTAGCAATGTGCTCACGCCTGTAGTGATCTCTTTTCGTTGATGATTTCTTCGTAAAGGGCTAGCGTTTTATTTTTCATTTCAGATAGTAAAAACAGATTGTTTTTTGTCACAGGTTTGTTATGCCCTTGCAGTATAGCTGTGACTTTTGCTTGAACTTGCTGAACATTATTTAACTCAGCAGAACCTTCGGGAAACAACGCAGTTAATATTTCTCCTACGCCTCCATGATTGTAACCCACTACGGGCACGCCCATGCTGAGTGGCTCCAATACTGTTCGTCCAAACGACTCCGGTTTGGTTGAAAGAGACAGAATAACATTAGAGATGGCGTAAAGCTCCTTCATATCAGAGCGGTGCCCAGCAAAGATAATATCATCATTAAGCTGGTGCTCTGCTACAGACTGATAGACCTCTTCTGCATAACCTTTTCGCTTGGGATCTTCGCCACCAATGACCAAGCCTTTAACGTTGAGCCCTGACTTTTTCAAATTGCTGATAATCTCTATAAACCCTATGTGTCCTTTAAGGCGTGTCATTCGGCCGGGAAGGGTGACAATCAAACTGTTTTCTAACGATGGGTATTGCTCGAATAGTGACTTTTTCCACTCTGTCTCTGCTTGGTACCCATAAGGGAATTCTTTAGGGTCTATTCCCCGGTAAATAAGGCGTAATTTGGTTGGGTCTGTTCGGGGGTAGCTATGTTTTATATATTGTTCTACGGATTTTGAAACCGTGATGACGCGTTCGCCGCAAGTCATGATTTCGCTATAGCGATTGACTGAGTGAAGCCCGTGCATGGTGCTGATGAGTCGTGGGCGATTGGTTGGAGACATCTTTCTCCATGCGAGCCAAATAACCCACGCAGGCATTCTAGAGCGAACATGAATAACATCAAACTGCTCTTGGCTGACCCATTTACGGATTTTTCTAACCTGCAATAACATCAATAATGATTTTTTGCCAATATCCCAGGTGATGTGCCGTGACCCACCTTCTACTAGCGGTTTAACTAATCGTCCGCCTGCCGATAAAACGCTTGAATCATGACCTGCTTGAACGAGCGCATGGGCAATTTCGAGGGTGCCTTTTTCGACGCCACCACTGTTGAGGCCTGGAAGTACCTGTAGAACTTTCATTCAGCATCCATTAGGTTGGGGTGATAGTTAATCATGCTAGCTTTCTAAAGGCTGAGTATTGCTCTAGCAGCCACACGGCGGCCCTTTCAGACTCCCATAATTGAACCTTGGGCTTCGGTAGCGTTTGAGCTGCGCTAGTGCTGGTAAACGTATGAACTATGCCGTTTTCTATTAGTTGTTCAATGCCCTTAACAATACGCCCGTCTTTCTTGGCTATCATGTTGAACAGTCCAACAGGTGCCCCTGAGGTAATCGCTTCGTAAACCATTGAGACGCTGTCGGGGGTTACCCAAATTTGGCCTGCTTGAGCCATGTTCTCTTTAACCCAGTCGTTAGGTGTATCAGTGTGGGGTATGATATTAATATTGCTGGACTGTTGTTTGAGTTGTGTTAAAAAATCGGGGTCGGTTCTTCTAGAGTTGCTGAGTGTCCACTGGATATTGGTATTGGCTTCTGTAAGCGCTACCACTTGCCGAACAACTTCAGCGGTATCCCAGTGATAATGTTTGGAGTCCCCACCGATTAATAACAATCCCTTGTTATGGTTGGCGTCAAACTCAGGCGTGCTAGTATCTGATATGTGGGTAATAGGTGCTATGGTATTGAGAACGCCTTTGGTGATTAATGTCTGATTGTTTGGTGTAGGGTTGTCATGCTCGGGGATGATGGTTGCGCTAAACCACCAAGCGGGCAGTGAAGGTTTCATTAATAATACTGAAAAGCAGCGGAAATGGCGTTTGATAGCAAGTACTTCTTTGTGAGTGCTGTGCCCGGCACCGATTACAATATCGGGCGTTTGATGACTTATTGATGGTGGCTGATTAAGGGGGTAATGGTAGCGACGGAGTAGGCAGTCTAGCCAGTTTGTTTGGGCGTCGCTGTTAGATATCCATCGTTCAGTCGTCTTAGTATGTGTCGCTACGCGCTCACAAAGACCTTTCAGTTGATTCAGGTGACCGGGTTTGCGATCCGTCACAATCCATATATTCAAAGGTCTGGCGGTTAATGTCTTTTGTCCAGGCTCTGTTATTTCAGACATTCTAGTTTATCTCGGTAAGACGACCATTTGACTGGGGCGTATGGTTAACGTTATTGAGTGATTCTACTGATTCTTAGCTTTTAACTCTAGCGTCATGATAATATCGCAACTCTCTTTTGTGATGTTTTTAGCGCATCGATGACTTTAGTGGATTGATAATGGCTCGCCACCTCTACTCGTTACTTTTTTATCTGATAACACCGTTTATATTGCTGCGGCTGCTTTATCGCGCGTGGAAGGCTCCAGCATACGCGGCACGCTGGTTAGAACGTTTTGGTTTTTTTACGCCACAAACATTGAACAAACCTATTTGGGTGCATGCGGTATCCGTAGGGGAAACCATCGCAGCGGCGCCTCTAATCAAATCGTTGCAGCAGCGCTACCCGGAGAGAGATATCGTGGTTACGACGATGACCCCGACGGGCTCGGAGCGTGTTCAAGCGCTGTTTGGTGACTCAGTTTTTCATGTTTATGCACCGTATGACTTGCCTGGTGCGGTTAAACGTTTTCTCCATAAAATCAAGCCCGAGATGCTGCTCATTATGGAGACCGAGCTGTGGCCCAATATTGTGAATTATACAGCGCGCACTGGTGCTCCGGTAATTCTCGCTAATGCGAGATTGTCTGAACGCTCAGCCCGAGGTTACATACGGGTTGGCGTTATTGCCCAACCAATGCTGCAGGCTTTGAGCCGAATTGTGGCTCAAAACGCAGCAGATGCTGAGCGTTTTAAGTTAGCGGGGGCAGATGCTAATAGTGTTGTAGTCTCGGGAAGTATCAAGTTTGATTTTTCTATAGAGCCGGATATCTATGATAAAAGTACTGACTTAAGGCAAGCATGGGGTGTAGAGCGCCCTGTTTGGATCGCTGCAAGCACGCACCAGGGCGAAGATCAGCTAGCTCTCGATGCACATAAAAAATTGTTAGAGCGGTGGCCAAGTGCGTTGTTGATTATTGTGCCCCGACACCCAGAGCGATTTAAAAGTGTCTATCAGTTATGTGCTAGTGCAGGCTATAAAACAGCAAAGCGTAGTTCGAGAGATAGTTTGAATGACAGTGTTCAGGTTTTATTGGGCGATACAATGGGTGAGCTAATGTTGTTTTATGCCGCCGCAGATGTTGCGTTTGTAGGTGGGAGTTTGATCGAAAGCGGTGGCCATAACCCGTTAGAGCCCGCCGCACTTAAAATGCCCGTTATTATGGGGCCACATATTTTTAACTTTGAAGTCATTTGCCATGAATTATCGGCAGCGGGTGGGCTTAAATTTGTGGGGTCTTCCGATCTATTAGCTGACCGCGTTGGAGAGTTTTTTGAGGATGCATCTTATCGGAAGGATGTCGGGTTAGCGGCTAGTTCAGTAGTTGACGCTAATCGTGGTGCACTGCGTCGGTTGTTAGAGGTGATTGAAACTGCATTATAGGGTGCGCATGGCGCACCCTATAATGTTTACTGTTTTGGTGTTGGCGCTGCTGCGACCTGCAACCACTTATTCAAATCAATCAAATCTTGTGGGCTAAGTGTTCCTGCTGCTTGTTTGATAGACAGGCTATCTAGTACATAGTCAAATCGTGCATTAGCGTAATCCCGTAACGCAACAAAGTAATTTCTCTCGGCATCCAGTACTTCTACAATGTTTCGAGTACCGACGCTATAGCCTGCACGTGTTGCTTCCAGTGCACTCTCTCGTGAAATAATATTCTGTTTCTGTGATGCGACGGTGTCAATATCGGTTTTAATGGCAGTATAAAGGCTACGAGTGTCTAGTTTCACATTTCGTCGTGTTGTTTCAAGAACCTGACGAGACTGTTCAACTAAAAAACGGGACCGACGGATGCTGGCCGAAGTGCGGCCTCCTTGGTAGAGCGGAAGCTGGAATACCAATGCAACGCTGGCGTCATCGAGAGTGTTGTCGAGAGGGTTTGGTCCTTCATAATCATTGACGGAATAGCTAGCGGATAGGTCCAGTGTTGGGTAATGGCCTGATTTTTCAGTTTTCAGCTGCTCATCTAACGACTGTAATGCAAATTCTGCAGACTTGATTGACCAGTTCTGCTGATAGGCAGTATTGACCCACTCTTCGGCATTGTTGGGGGTTGGTGGTGCAATGGGGAAACCTTCATTTAGCTCGTTAATGCTGTCGTAAACGGTGCCGGTTAAGCGGGCCAGGGTTTCTAGTGCGATTTGCAGGTCGCCTTCACTTTGAATTCTAGAGGTTTTGATCGAGTCATAGGAGGCTCTAGACTCATGCACTTCAGTGATTGCGATTAAGCCTACATCAAAACGTTCTTTTGCCTGTTCCCACTGTCGTTTAAAGGCTGCTTCGGCTGAAATGGCTGTGGCCAAGTTTTCTTCTGCTCGTAGTACGCCAAAATAAGCGGTAGCAGTGGTTAGGATAAGATCTTGTTGTGCTTTGGAGAAGTCTGCTTCAGCTCTTTGGCTATTATATTGGCTCGACTGATAGTTGAACCAAGCGTCGGCACGGAATATTGGTTGTGTCAATGACACGCCATACTCTGAAGACTTGAAACTATCATCAATGCTAGAGTTGTTCTTGTATTCCTGATCGGTATGGGCCGCGTTTGCACTGGCGATGATGTCGGGCAGTAAAAATGCTCTGGCTTGGTACGCGCTTTCTTGCTCCGCCTGATACGCTGCTTTTGACGCCGCTATATTTGAATCGTACTGAACGGCTTGTTCATAAACAGTGACCAGATCTACGGCAAACACCGAAGAGGACGCCAGTATTGTACTGATGGTCGTGGCAAGGAGTTGTTTTGTGTGTTTCATTGAAAATCCTGTATTCTCGTCCATGTAGCCTAAACGGAAGATGCTCAGTGTGTTGACGCGGTAATTGAACGCCGTGAAGCTTATGTTTATGTTGCGAATAACGCTATATCTTCTGATTCTAGCAGCATTATGGACAATTTTGCGTTATATCTCTACACTTGATCTGTCTTGTCGGGGCGCTATTTTAAAAGCTGAGACTGAATATTCAGAACCCGTTGACCTGATCCGGTTAGTACCGGCGTAGGGATTCGAGATCAAATCTAATTTGATATCTCTCTCCCCCCATTTTTTCTACCAAAATCAATGTCTTATTTTTGGGGTATACCGTATGAATGCTAGGCCAGAAAATTTCTTGAGTGACTCAGCTAAAGTTGATCAAGCCTCTGTTGCACCATTGCCAAATTCAAAGAAAATTTATATCGAAGGTAGCCGGCCAGATATTCAGGTGCCGATGAGAGAGATTAGTTTGGCTGACACTCCAACGGATATGGGTGGGGAGAAAAACGCACCTATAACGGTTTATGATACATCCGGCCCTTATACCGACCCAGCTGCAGATATCGACATCAGAAAAGGGCTGAAGCCTATTCGATCTGCATGGGTTGATGAGCGGAATGATACTGAAACGCTATCAGGGTTTACCTCTGAATTTACCAACCGACGCATGAAAGACTTAACGCTCGATCATATGCGGTTTAATCTTTTTTGTGCACCTAAAAAAGCTAAGTCGGGTAAAAACGTTACGCAATTGCATTATGCTCGTAAAGGCATTATTACACCTGAAATGGAGTTTATCGCTATTCGCGAAAATATGCGTTTGCAGGAGGCTCGGGAGAGTGGTGCGTTAGATCAGCAGCATCCGGGCCAATCTTTTGGGGCGGCTATTCCGCAACAGATTACAGCTGAATTTGTGCGCGATGAAGTAGCGCGCGGACGCGCTATTATTCCTTGTAATATCAATCACCCAGAACTTGAACCGATGATTATTGGTCGTAACTTTCTGGTTAAAATTAACGGCAATATCGGAAACTCCGCCGTAACCTCTTCGATTGAAGAAGAAGTCGAAAAACTCACTTGGGGTGTTCGCTGGGGCTCCGATACTATTATGGATCTTTCAACGGGTAAAAATATTCATGAAACCCGTGAGTGGATTGTACGTAACTCGCCTGTTCCAATTGGAACGGTGCCTATTTATCAAGCGCTTGAAAAAGTCGGAGGGGTTGCAGAAGACCTAACGTGGGAAGTCTTCCGCGATACGTTAATTGAACAAGCCGAGCAGGGGGTTGATTATTTTACTATTCATGCGGGCGTGCTATTGAGATATGTACCGATGACCGCTAAACGGGTGACCGGTATCGTGTCTCGAGGCGGGTCGATCATGGCAAAATGGTGTTTGGCGCATCACAAAGAAAACTTTCTTTATACCCATTTTGAAGATATTTGCGAAATAATGAAGGCTTATGATGTGTCGTTTTCATTAGGTGATGGTCTGCGCCCTGGCAGTATTGCGGATGCCAATGATGAGGCGCAGTTTGGCGAACTGGAAACCTTGGGTGAGTTAACACAAATCGCGTGGAAACATGATGTGCAAACAATCATCGAAGGGCCCGGGCATATACCGATGCACATGATTAAAGAAAATATGGACAAGCAGTTGGTTGAGTGTGGTGAGGCGCCCTTCTATACATTGGGCCCATTAACCACCGATATTGCACCAGGATATGACCACATTACATCGGGTATTGGTGCTGCCATGATAGGTTGGTATGGCTGTGCAATGCTCTGCTATGTTACCCCGAAAGAGCACTTGGGATTGCCTAATAAAGACGATGTGAAAACCGGCATTATTACCTACAAAATTGCGGCGCATGCAGCAGATCTTGCGAAGGGGCACCCAGGCGCTCAAATTCGAGACAATGCCATGTCGAAGGCACGATTTGAATTTCGCTGGGAAGATCAGTTTAACCTCGGCTTAGACCCAGATACAGCAAGAGCTTATCATGATGAAACGTTGCCAAAAGATTCTGCCAAAGTGGCTCACTTTTGTTCAATGTGCGGGCCCAAATTCTGCTCAATGAAAATTAGTCAGGAAGTGCGTGATTATGCGGCTGAAAAGGAGTTGTCTAGTGTCGATAGTGCACTAGAAAAAGGCATGAGTGAAATGTCTGAAGAGTTTCGTAAGCAGGGTAGTGAAATCTACAGCAAAGTATAGAATAGGACTGGGCGATAACGAATGGACGATATTAGGCCGCTGTTTACAGCATCGGATGTTAAGACCGTATCTAAAGATAGGGCTTTTGATGGGTTCTTTAAAATCGATCGTTATCGTCTGTCCCACCGCTTGTTTGAAGGTGGCTGGAGTGCAGAGTTACAGCGCGAGTTGTTTGTTCGTGATGATGCTACCTGTGTTCTGCCTTACGATGCAGTGACTGATCAGGTCATACTGCTTGAGCAGTTTAGAATAGGTGCGCTTGGGCATAATCAGAGCCCTTGGCTGCTGGAGTTAGTTGCGGGTATTAACGATGAGGGTGAAACGCCTGAAGTTGTTGCTCGACGAGAAGGGCTTGAAGAGGCAGGCATTGAGCTGGGTGAGCTAAAGCCTATCTGCCAGTATTTAGTTTCGGCTGGGGGTACTAATGAAAAAATTCATTTGTATTGTGGGCAGGTGGATGCGTCAACCGCTCATGGTGTACATGGGCTTGAGCATGAAGGTGAGGATATTAAAGTCCATGTGGTGAAGGCTCAAGAGGCATTTGAGTATGTGGCCAGTGGCAGAATCAATAACGCGGCATCGATTATTGCGTTGCAGTGGCTGCAATTAAATCATGATAGATTGAGGGTGGACTGGACTAATAATAGAGTCTGACGGGCATTAGCAGTGAGGTGTGTTGTGTGCGAGGTAGGTATGAATGTTAAGCGGCGTTATGTTCCCGATATTACTCGCCTGGGCGCGCTGGGAGATGGCAACTATTTACGCCTGTTAAAGCTTATTCCTCGTGAGTTTGATGGCAATGTGGCCGAGTTTCAGTTATCGGCAGGTACTGATTATTTTGGGCGGGTACGCATTAGGTTGATTGAGGCCTGTAAATACACCGACACCATTTATCTGGAGCAGGTTCATAATACCGGAAAATGGCTCAATAATCCTCAAATGACGGTGAGGCTCTATCATGATGTGGGTATGGCGGAAGTCATTAGTTGCCGTCGCCATAGACGTATCCAGGGGGTAAATGACTACCCTAATCGTTTTATGCATCACCCTGATGAAAAAATCCAAATTAATGCGTTTTTGGCAGAATGGTTAGACTATTGTCTAAAGTTTGGGCACGCAATTTGCGACCTGACCAACAAAATGTGAATGCTAGACTGGAAAAGTATCGTCGCAATTTATAAAGTGACAATTAAATTCACAATAGTACGTAGAGTTATTTTATATAGTACTTAGAGTTATTTTATATAGTATCTACAAATACCGACGCGCCCTTAAAAATAAAGCTAAATATAAAACAATAATAGCGCATCGGATAAAAGCTTCTAGGGGAGGCTGAACTAGGGTATGGGTATTGCCGACGAAGATAGTACAGATAAACAACGAGTGGCAGGGCGCCTAGTGGCTGATGATGGTTCGTTGTTTATCGTTCAGATTACAGACCCTCATCTGCGCAAAGAGGAAGATGGTACGCTGCTGGGGATGAATACCCGTTACAGTCTTGATGCGGTATTGCAGCTGATCAAACAAAATCACGCTACCCCAAATGCGGTGTTGGCTACTGGAGACCTAGCTCAAGATGGTTCGGTTGAGGCCTACCAGAGTTTTGATGAAAAGGTTGAGACGTTTGATTGTCCTGTATTTTGGTTTTCAGGCAATCATGATGATCGTGACGCCATGAAACAGGTTGCAGGTGGTCGTGGAGTGCTTGAAAAAGTGGTTCGCATGGGTAATTGGCAGTTTATTTTTCTCGACTCGTTACTGGAAGGAGAAGTGCACGGTCATTTGTCTGACTCGGAACTGAAACTGCTTGACGATACGCTCTCAGAAAGACCCGACTTATATAGTATGGTTAGTTTTCATCATCACCCGGTGGATATAGATTGTAAGTGGCTGGATGCTATTGGTCTTAAAAACAGAGATGAACTGTTGCGTATTATAGACGGTCACTCGAATGTTCGGTGTTTGCTTTGGGGGCATATTCATCAAGAGATTGATCTCGTTAGAAAGGGGGTCAGGTTATTGGCGACGCCTTCTACGTGCGTTCAATTTCTACCTAAATCTGAATCGTTTGCGGTTGACAGCCTTGCGCCTGGTTATCGGTGGTTGCAATTAAATTCAGATGGCTCAATCAATTCGGGGGTTGAGCGTGCTGATCATATTGAGTTTCAGGTAGATTATTCCAGTAAAGGGTATTGAACCGATTGTCTATTGATATGGTTTCCCTTTATAAGTCGCCAGTTAAGAATTCTAAAGCGACTTTAATTTACCTGCATGGGTTCAATAGTTCTCCTGAATCACATAAAGCGCAGTTTCTGAAAGCTTTTTTAGATAATTCCTCGTATTCCTGTCGTTATTTAATACCCCGTTTACCCTTCTCTCCGGAGAGGGTTGAATCATCTGTATCGAGTCTGATAGAGGGGCGGTTAGCGATAGGGCCTGTGGCGCTGATTGGTAGTTCGCTCGGGGGGTATTATGCAATCTATTTTGCTGAAAAATACGGGTTAAAAGCGGCATTAATAAATCCAGCTGTTAAGCCTTTTGAGCTCTTAACGGATTACTTGGGAGTGAACCAAAACTTATATAGTGGTGAGTCTTATACGTTGACAGCTCAGCATATGGATGAATTGCTAGCGCTAGATGTTGATCGTTTATCAAGGCCAAAAAACGTGTTCCTGCTGACGCAAACCGCTGATCAAACCCTCAATTATCGTGAAGCTCTGCTCAAACTTAAGTGCTCTCCTGCGTGGATTCAGTCGGGAGGCAGTCACGAGTACAGTAATTTTGAAGCAGTAATTCCTGCCATGTTGTCTTTTCTAGACATATCTAACTAACACTTTTATAACCCTTCGCGTAGCATTGAAACTAATAATAAGCTCTCTACGAATAGTGTTATAACAAAAAGGTTCTAACGCATAAATCGGTGCGCTATTTTTTACTATTCATTGCACGCGCGAACTCGGGTATCATAAGCGCCGTTAAGCGACGGACAAATTTTCATGAATGGCGACCCTTTATGTATGATAAAATGTCATTTTTTGATTCATCAATATTCGATAATTAGCAAAAGGCTTAGTTATGGGAAATAAAACTGCACTTTATGACGCTCACGTGGCTTGTGGCGGAAAAATCGTCGACTTTGGTGGTTGGGATATGCCTATTCATTACGGCTCTCAGCTCGAAGAACACCACGTCGTTCGCCAGGCAAGTGGAATGTTTGATGTTTCTCATATGACGATTGTTGATCTTATTGGTGATGATGCGAAACGCTATTTACAGTATTTACTGGCTAACGATGTAGACAAATTAAAAGATGTTGGTAAAGCGCTTTATAGTGGCATGCTCAATGAGCAGGGCGGGGTCATTGACGATTTAATTGTTTATAACATGCCTGAAGGCTACCGTTTAGTCGTTAATTGTGGCACTCGAGAGAAAGATCTTGCTTGGATGAATAAGCAGGCTGACGGTTTTAGTATCACTCTAACTGAGCGCCCTGAGTTGGCAATGGTTGCCGTTCAGGGACCTGAAGCCATTGCTAAAACGAAGCAGGTATTAACTGGTGCAAAAGGCGATATTATTTCGGCGCTTAAAGTGTTTCAAGGGTTAGAGTCCGGCGGGTGGATGTTATGTCGCACTGGTTATACCGGAGAAGACGGATTAGAAATTATTGTGCCAGAAGAGGATGTTGTAACGTTCTGGCAGCAGTTGCAAGCGGCGGGAGTAAAGCCTTGCGGTTTAGGCGCGAGAGACACTCTGCGCCTGGAGGCGGGAATGAATCTATACGGATCTGATATGGATGAGAGTATTAGTCCATTGCAAGCCAATATGGGATGGACAATCGCTTGGCAGCCAGTAGATCGTGATTTTATTGGTCGTTCAGCACTTGAAGCTGAAAAGGCGAGCGGTGTTAAAACTAAACTAGTTGGCCTGGTATTAGAGGAACGCGGGGTTTTGCGTGGACATCAAAAAGTGATTGTTGAGGGGATAGGGGAAGGCGAAATTACCAGTGGCACGTTCTCACCCACTCTCGGATATTCAGTCGCGATGGCGCGTGTTCCTACTGCGACAGCAGATACTTGTTCGGTTGAAATGCGTAAAAAACTACAAACCGTGAAAGTAGTCGCGCCCCCATTTGTTCGTAACGGTGCGCGAGTTTATAAATAATTTGCTATAAAGTAATCATAAGCTAAATTGTGTTTAGTTTTTACAGCCCTGACTGTTGTTGATGAGTCGCCGTTATCGTTAGTTAACGGGCTTTATTGATACGGTTATGAGGGTGAATAAATAAGTTTTTAGTTAATATCGGGGAAGCAAAACGATGAGTAATATTCCAGGCGAATTAAAATATCTATCCAGTCATGAATGGGTGCGCGTAGAGGCGGATGGCACTGCAACCATCGGTATCACCGATCATGCTCAAGACCTATTGGGCGATGTGGTGTTTGTAGAGCTACCTGAAGTCGGCGCTGAGATTAATTCGGGTGAAGAAGCGGGTGTTGTAGAGTCTGTAAAGGCAGCCTCAGATATCTTTAGCCCAGTGAGTGGTGAAGTATTGGCCATCAACGAAGCATTAGAAGAGTCGCCGGACCTTGTTAACAATGAGCCCTATGAAGATGGTTGGTTTTTTAAAGTAAAATTGACTGACGAGAGTGACCTTGAGCCATTGCTCGATGCGGATGCTTATTCTGCTGTCTGTGAAGCTGAAGATCATTAATCGTTCTGCGTATTAGTATCATGTCTGAGCGCTTACAGACGGGGCTGGCGCCCGGTCTGTAAGCGCCTGAGTAACTATTGACCATTTATCGCATTAAGAATAAGCGTTAAACCTGCCATAGAGAGACGTACATGCCTTTCATTCCACATACTGAAGATGATATTCAAAAGATGCTGGAGACTATTGGTGCACAATCAATAGACCAGCTTTTTGATGAGATCCCTGCACACCTGAGAGCGGGTGCTTTGGACGCCATACCTCCTGCCAGGAGTGAGATGGAAATAATGCGTTTGATGTCTGATCGCGCAGAGCAAGATAGTGGTGCGCTATGTTTTATCGGTGCAGGCGCTTATGAGCATCATATTCCTGCTGCGGTTTGGGATATTGCTGCCCGAGGCGAATTTATGACCGCTTATACGCCTTATCAGGCCGAAGCGAGTCAGGGAACATTACAGCTGATCTACGAATTTCAGTCAATGATGACGGCGTTAACCGGGCTCGATGTATCGAATGCGTCTCTTTATGATGGTGCTTCAGGTTTGGCCGAGGCCGTCTTGATGGCAATTAGAGCCAACAGAAAGTCGAAAAGTAAGCGTGTGTTGATTGCCGGAACGGTTCACCCTCTTTATAAGAAGGTGGTTAATAGTATCGTCCATAACCAGAAAATAGAGCTGGTTGAAGTTGCGTTTGATAGTGCATCCTTAACAACGGACTTATCTGCGCTGTCTCAGTTTGAGGGTGATGATTTTGCGGCGCTCGTTATTGCTCAGCCAAATTTCTTCGGCACACTGGAAGATGTTCATCAGTTGACTGACTGGGCTCACCAACAAAAAATGTTAGTGGTGGGGGTGATTAATCCTACGGCAGCGACCTTGATTTCTCCTCCAGGGGAGTGGGGCGAACATGGTGCTGATATTGCTGTAGGTGAAGGTCAGCCTATGGGTATACCCTTGGCCTCGGGAGGTCCATACTTTGGTTTTATCTGCTGTAAGCAAGCATTAGTTAGGCAGATGCCAGGGCGTATTATTGGTCGCACGGTAGATCTTGATGGAAAGGAGGGGTTTGCACTGACGCTACAGGCCCGTGAGCAGCATATCAGGCGATCTAAAGCGACGTCTAATATATGTACTAACCAAGGGTTAGCGGTAACTGCCGCGACGGTTTACATGAGCTTGCTAGGTCAGGAAGGTATTGAGCGTGTTGCTCGGGCTTGCCATGCTAATACTAATCATTTAGCCAGTTTATTGTCAGCTGTGCCCGGGGTAGAGGTTGTATCGACAGGTCCGCGCTTTCATGAGTTTGTGTTGCGTTTACCGAAGTCATCTCGTTTAGTGCTCGAGCATATGGAATTACAGGGTGTTTTAGGTGGGCATGACTTGTCCGATACCTTCCCTGAGCTAGAAAACTGTATTTTGGTATGTGCGACCGAAACCAAAACCGACCAGGACCTCAATGGGTATGTGAATGCTTTAGAAATATCGCTTAAAGAGTTGGAGGCAGTTGAATGTTAATTTTTGAACGTGGTGTAAAAGGGCGTACAGCCACTGCTCAGGCTCCTCTTGTTAAGGCGGATGTGACTGACATACCTGAAAGCTTGATGCGGAAAAACAAAGCGGCGATGCCTGAAGTATCTGAGCTTCAGGTTGTTAGGCATTACACTAACCTGTCGCGTAAGAACTTCTCGATTGATACTCAGTTTTACCCATTGGGCTCATGTACGATGAAGTACAACCCGCGTGGCGCGCATAAAGTGGCTAGCTTACCGGGTTTTTTGAATCGACACCCGCTTGCGCCGGAGTCGTACAGCCAAGGGTATCTTGCCAGTGTTTATGAGTTGCAAGAAATTCTGAAAGAAGTGACCGGCATGGCAGGAGTCTCACTGAGCCCTATGGCCGGTGCTCAAGGTGAGTTTGCTGGGGTTGCGATGATTCGTGCTTACCATGAAAAGCGGGGAGACCATGATCGGTGTGAAATTATTGTGCCGATTGCGGCGCACGGTACTAACCCTGCTACAGCTGTAATGTGTGGCTACAAAGTTAAAGAAATCCCAGTACTTAATGATGGTGATGTTGATGTTGATGCTTTGAAAGAAGCCGTCGGGCCTCAAACGGCTGGGATTATGATGACAAACCCTTCAACCTGTGGTGTATTTGAGCGCCAAATTGAAGTGATTGCCAAGGTAGTACACGATGCCGGTGGCTTACTGTATTACGACGGGGCTAACCTGAACGCAATCTTAGGGAAAGTTCGCCCAGGCGATATGGGATTTGATGTGCTGCATATGAACCTCCATAAAACATTTGCGACGCCTCATGGAGGTGGTGGCCCAGGGTCTGGTCCTGTGGCAGTGGGTGAACGGCTATTACCGTACTTGCCGACTCCTATTGCAGGTATTGAAGACGCGGGAGGCGAGCCCGATTATTGCTGGTTAGGCGAAGAAGCGTTACCGGATAGTATTGGTCGCTTGTCTGCTTTTATGGGGAATGCGGGTATTATTTTGCGAGCTTATATCTACGCACTGTTTGTAGGTCGTGACGGCATGCAAAGGGTTAGTGAGTTCTCTACGCTTAATGCTAACTATTTGATGAAAAAGTTAGCAGATGCAGGGTTTGATCTGGCATATAAAGACCGCAGAGCGACCCATGAATTTATTATTACGCTAAGCAAACAGTCAAAAGAGCTAGGCGTTACTGCAATGGATTTTGCAAAGCGCTTGCTTGACTATGGCTATCATGCTCCGACGACGTATTTTCCTTTGTTGGTACCTGAGTGCTTATTAATTGAGCCTACCGAAACAGAGTCTATTGATGAAATGGATGGATTTGTAGAGGCGATGACCCAAATATTAAAAGAGGCAGAAAACTCTGCTGATTTAGTTAAAGGTGCACCGTATACTCAGCCAGTAAAGCGATTGGATGATGTTAAAGCGGCACGAGAGCTTGATGTGTCTTATAGCCCTCAATAGGTTAGTATTTTAGGATTTAGGGTCGATGAAAAGGGTATCTAATAATAGTTAGATGCCCTTTTTTATGGTCTTAACCCCCGACTGAAATCCCCATATCTTTAAAGTTGGCTTTCATATCTTCGATATCATACGTAGAGAGGCCTACATACTCGAGAATATCTTTACTGATACGCTCCCACTCATAGTCAATTGACTGCGCCCCCAGCGTCGTATAGTTACCACATATATGCTCTGCTAATTTCAGGATGGCTAACAGTGTTTTTTTTTCTTGAGATTTTCCGTCCTTATTGGAGAAAACAGACTCTGCGCTATGGTGTTCTGCAATAACATCACAGATGGTTAAAGGGAGGTTCCATGACTTGGCCGTATAATACCCGACTACTGCGTGGTTGGTATTAAATACACCATTTTCTACATCTATAATTCTTTTTTCGGCTTCAGCATAGCCATCTTCCATAACGCTAACATAGTTGTCGAACCTTAACATCATCATGGGAATGCCTGCGTTATGAAATAGTCCCATTGCATAGGCTTCGTCAGGGCTGCTAAAGCCAATTTGTTTTGCAACGGTTGCACAGACCATTGCTATGTCGTTGGCGGTATCCCAGAAGCGTGTCATTGCCTGGATTCTTTCGTCGGTCATTTCACCTTTTATCGACAGCCCATTCAGTATATTGATAACACTGTTAAGTCCTAACAACGACACGGCTTGCTCAATAGAGGTAATTTTGTTGGCAAGGCCAAAAAAAGGAGAGTTGACAAATTTTAGCATAGTGCCTGATAGTCCTACGTCTTGACTAATCAAGCGAGCGATTTGCCTCATATCTGGGTCGGGCATCACTTGTTCTATTTGCAGGTCAACCAGTATTTGCGGTTGTGGTGGAATTTTAATTCCCTGCAATATATGTTTTATTTGATCACTGGTTAACTCAGTTCCCATCTCTTCTCCAGAAATAACAAAAAGCGAGCTTTATAAGTTTTGTGCTGACCTTAAGTGTAGCCAAAATAAATGCTTTGGATAGTTCTGGCTGCTTTAAGAGTCGTCTATTGAGTCTAAATCAACTTAGTCTTGATGCTAGTTATTTTTGTTACAGGCTCTTTCGTTACGTTAATCGGTTTTATATTTTTCCTGTCGCTGTCGTTCACTGGTATAATCGCGCCTCGATTTATCAGGAGGTTTTTATGTCTAACAAGGTGCTCCAACTTCAAAAAAGCGCAGACCGACGGCTAAAGCAAGGGCATCTGTGGATATATAGCAATGAAGTCGATACAGGCAATGGTGGTTTAAAACAGTTTCAGCCAGGTGAGCAGGTCTCGGTAGTCAGTAGTTCAGGTAAGTCTTTAGGTGCTGCATTTGTTAACCCCAACGCGCTGATTTGTGGTCGGTTAATTAGTCGTTCTGCAAACCAGTTGATGGATAAGTCGTTAATTGTTCATCGTCTTAAGATCGCGCTTTCATTGCGTCAGCAGGCGTTTGATAAGCCGTTCTATCGATTGGTATTTGGTGATAGTGATGGCCTTCCTGGTTTGGTGATTGATCGATTTGGTGACGCCTGCGTTGCTCAAATATCGTCGTTCGGCATGGAGTTAATGAAGAGTGAATTGATCGAAGCTATTGAGAAAGTCGTCAAGCCAACAACACTTATTTTTCGCAATGATGGAAAAATGAGAGAAGTGGAGGGTCTTGAGTCCTACACTGAAACGGTTTTGGGTGATGAGGTTGAGTCAGTTCAGCTAGAAGAGAACGGTGTTCTGTTTAACGCTCCGGTCTTAAAAGGGCAAAAAACCGGTTGGTTTTATGATCACCGAATGAGTCGTGCTCGTTTGGCACCTTATGTTGAGGGTAAGCGTGTATTGGATATCTTTAGCTATATTGGCGGTTGGGGTATTCAAGCAGCAGCCTTTGGCGCTGAGTCGGTAACCTGTATTGATGCCTCTGAGTATGCGCTTGATTATGTAGAGGAAAATGCTAGGTTAAATGGTGTGTCGGACAAGGTCAGTTGTATGCAGGGAGACGCATTTGCGGCTTGTCGTGAGCTGCGTGATAATCGTGAAAAATTTGATGTGGTGATTGTAGATCCACCTGCGTTTATTCCGAGAAGGCGCGATATTAAAGCGGGCGAGCAGGCCTATCAGCGAATTAATCAATTGGCGATGCGTTTGCTTGAAAAAGATGGCATCTTGGTCTCAGCATCTTGCTCTATGCATCTACAGAGAGATCGGCTGACGGATATTATTCGCGCAACCGGGCGTCAGACAGATCGATTTGTTCAGATTATCGAGCAAGGGCATCAAGGAGCGGACCATCCCATTGTTCCGGCTATTCCGGAAACCGAGTATTTGAAAGCTTGCTTTGCTCGAGTGCTGCCCTCTTTTTGAACGATTAAGTTAGAGTAAGAGCGCCTGTGCTAGCGTGGTTAGCTTCATTGTGTGCTCTTGTTTTTTGCTTACCTCTACCCACTCCTTGCTCTCTATCAATGATTTAAGAATGTTGGCTTTCGCTAAGGTATCCTCGTTATCGCTGTGCGAAAATGCTGAGTGTAGCTCTACCTCAATCCTCTCCATATTATCATCGTTTGCTTGCCTCACCTTAGCCATGTCTATTTGAATGCTTGAAATTAGCTGCTCAGTGGCGGCATTAACAGCTGCAATTTGTTCTTCAGTGGGGAGTAATTTAAGCGTGGTTGCGTAGTATCCCGTCTCCACCTTCCACTCATTGCACAGTATATTTAGGTCTTCAATCAGTATGGATGTAGTAAGCGATAAGAGTTGGCTGCGACGGCTATTAAAAAAATCGGGGCTGTTAATATCATTGCTTTTGTTCTGACCGGCAGGTAGGGCAGAAAATTCTTGGACCATTCTGTTATTTTCTCCCCATAAAACAAACTCAATAGCATGAAAACCCAGAGCTACATAGGCACTATCTGCAAACTGATGTTCTTTGTTCAATGTGTCTCGGTCTATAGGGAGCGTCGAAAAAATATATCCGCTTTTAGGGTAGCCTTTGACTTCATCGATATAGCCTGGAAGGAGTGGTGTTTGATCGATTCGGATCGCTAAAGAATGTTCAACAGGTTTGGTTTTAGACTGGTCTAATATTGGATGTTTAATACTGATGCTTCGAAACAGTTGGGTCGAGGAGTACAGGTTATGGCTAGTTAGCCAATCTGACCTTACTTTGGCGAGGCCGCTCTCGCTAGGTGAGGATAGAAACTGTTGGGTAGATTGCCCCAATTGATTGGCGGCTAGGCACGTTGACTTGAATTGTTGCTGGGCTAAACCGAGATAAACGTTTGTGAGGGGGGGGGTATTATCTTGTCTAGAATCTACGGTTGCAGGTTCTGCGTTTATGTCTCGGTTTACAGGTGTTTCAGATTGAGCGCTCTGTTCAGGTTTCTGGGGGGATTCCTGAGTGCTTTCACTACATGAAGATAGTGTCAGCCCTATCAAAAGTACATTGATTAACCTGACCGTTCTATTTTTTCTGAAACCCATGAGCCGCTTACCTTAGTGAGATGACTTTCCAGTTGTGCTGTTTAGCATGAGACTCAAGCTTCTCATCGGGATCTACCGCGATGGGTATATCGACAATTTCCAACAGTGGAATGTCATTGTGAGAGTCACTATAAAAATATGACCCCTCAAGACTGTGACTTTGTTCTTTTAACCAGTTCTCAAGGCGAGTGACTTTGCCTTCCTGAAAACTGGGTATGCCAGAAATTGCCCCTGTGTAGCGTTGGTCAATGATTTCAGGGTCGGTAGCAATAAGGTGGTCGACGCCTAGGTGCTCTGCAATAGGCTCTGTCACAAAGCGATTGGTGGCGGTTATTATCAGAATGTAATGACCCTGCTCTCTATGAGAGCGAACCAGAGCATCTGCTTTATCTAGCATTAGCGGTTTGATTCGCTGTTCTACAAACTGTTCTCGCCATTGCAGGAGATCACTCATAGGGTGGATCGCTAGCGGTGCTAACGAAAATTCGAGGTAGCGTGTCATGTCTAGCTTGCCATCTAGATAATCCTGATAGAACTGGTCGTTGGCCTTTCGATATACGTCGGCGTCAACAATGCCTTTATCTGCTAGGAATTGTCCCCAGGCATGATCACTATCGCCGGCGATTAATGTGTTATCGAGATCGAATATTGCGAGGGTCACTCGTAAGTCTCCTTTAGGGTGCAGGGCAAAATATAATGGCTTTAGGGGTGAGGGTTAAGTCGTATTCCTATCGCATATACACAACTGAGTCGACGCAATGACTCTCATTAAGCGTCGTTGATTATACGTCACTCTATTAGATTTAGTCATAAGGAATTTTTTCTAGGTGACCTTAGGTTTGCTGAAACGCTGTTTTTCTGGAAGAATGGAGAGAAATAACGGTTAAAGGTATGCAAGTGTGATTGACTCCGACGGTTTTAGGCCGAATGTCGGAATTATTCTTGCCAATCATCAAAATGAGGTGTTGTGGGCTAGACGAATAGGGCAGGATTCATGGCAGTTTCCCCAAGGTGGGATAAAAAAGAATGAAACACCTGAAGAAGCGTTGTATCGTGAGCTGGCTGAAGAAGTCGGGCTTTCTGCTTCAGATGTTGAAATCGTATCCTGTACGAGAGGGTGGCTGAGGTATCGCCTGCCTAAAAAAATGATTCGTTACAACTCGCAACCTCTTTGTGTTGGCCAGAAGCAGAAGTGGTATTTACTACGGATGCAGAGTCCCGATTCAACGGTTTGTATGACAAATAGTGACTCACCCGAGTTTGATGGCTGGGAGTGGGTTAGTTACTGGTATCCGCTTGGACAAGTGGTTGCTTTTAAACGAGAAGTATATCGTAGAGCAATGAAGGAACTAGCTCCTCGGTTACTTAAGAAGTTAGTAATATAATGATAACAAAAAGGGCAAATAGATGACGGAAACCCACTGATGCTGAGTGTTTTACGAAGCATAGTTCAGGAAGTTAATGCAGCTAAGGATCTCCAGCATGCATTAGATATTATTGTCTCACGAGTACAGGAGGCCATGGATACTGACGTCTGCTCTGCCTATTTATTTGACCCCGCCTCTAGTTGCTATCGACTGATGGCGACCGAAGGGCTAAACCAAGATGCAGTGGGTCAGGTCAGTCTTGGACATTCTGAAGGGTTAGTCGGTTTAGTCGGCGTTAGAGAAGAGCCTATTAACCTACAGGATGCACCCTCACATCCACGATATCGTTATTTTCCTGAAACCGGAGAAGAGCGATATCATTCATTCTTGGGTGTCCCCATTATTCACCGCCGGAATGTTTTGGGCGTTATTGTTGTTCAACAGCAGAGTGTTGGGCGATATTTCGACGAAGGTGAAGAAGCATTTCTCGTTACAGTATCTGCTCAGTTAGCCGCGATTATCGCTCATAGTGAGGCGACTGACGTGATGGGCGGGCTAAGCCTGTCAGGGGAAGCCGCTAAAGATATTAACTTTAAAGGTGTTGCTGGTGCCCCGGGTGTTGCCATTGGGCATAGTGTTGTTATTTTCCCGCCTGCAGACCTAGATGCAGTTCCTGATAAACTTACCGATGATACTGCGTTTGAAATTCAGCGGTTTAAAGATGCAATAGCATCTGTCCGAGAGGATATACAGACGGTTGGGAAAAAGCTATCTGCTCAGTTACGTCCTGAGGAGCAGGCTCTATTTGATGTTTATTTGGGCATATTGGATGACAATGCATTGGCTGGCGAGGTGTTGGCGCGTATTAATGCTGGCAGTTGGGCACAAGGTGCGTTGAGGGACGTTATTAAAGAATACGTCAGCCACTTCGAGATGATGGGGGATGCCTATCTTAGAGAGCGGGCCGTTGATATTAAAGATCTTGGCCGACGCGTTCTGGCTTATTTAGAGCAGTCAGACAAGACGGAAAGAGAGTATCCCGAAAATACCATCTTGGTGAGCGATGAGTTAACTCCAGCGATGTTGGGCGAAGTGCCCAGAGAGAAACTGATTGGCTTGGTGTCTGTGCAGGGCTCAGGAAACTCCCATGTTGCTATTTTAGCGCGAGCCATGGGGATTCCCACTGTAATGGGCGTAGTTGATATCCCTGTTTCACAACTTGATAGTCGTGAGTTGATTGTTGACGGCTACAATGGGCAGATTCATGCCTCTCCCTCTCAGGAGTTAAGAAGCTTCTACAATAGTATTGTTGAAGAAGAGCGGGAGCTGATTAAAGGCTTGGAAGGCCTAAAAAATCAACCATGTACTACTTTAGATGGTCATCGAATATCGATGTGGGTGAATACGGGGTTAATGACTGATGTGGTCCGCTCATTAAGCAATGGCGCAGAGGGTGTTGGGCTGTATAGAACTGAAGTGCCATTTATGATCAATGAGCGCTTTCCCAGTGAACAAGAGCAACGCGACTGCTATCGTGAACAGTTGGAAGCGTTTTCACCTAATATTGTCACTATGAGAACACTGGATATCGGTGGCGATAAGGCGCTGACTTACTTTCCTATCAATGAGGAAAATCCTTTTCTTGGCTGGCGCGGAATCAGGGTAACCCTCGATCACCCCGAGATTTTTCTAGTTCAGGTTCGAGCCATGCTTAAAGCGAGCGAGGGGCTCGATAATCTTAGAATTATGCTGCCAATGATTTGCAATGTGTCTGAGGTAGAGGAAGCCCTTCATCTGATTTATCGGGTTTATCATGAGGTGAGAGAAGAGGGTGTGAATGTATCGATGCCTCAAGTTGGGGTGATGATTGAAGTCCCGGGAGCGGTGTATCAAATCAAGGAGCTTGCGGAGCGGGTTGATTTTCTATCGGTAGGGTCGAATGATCTAACTCAATACTTACTCGCTGTTGATAGAAACAATCCGAGAGTTGCAGGGTTATATCACTCATTTCACCCCGCAGTCTTGCAAGCGCTAGCCAAAATCGCAAAAGATGCAAGTTGTGCAGGAACCCAATTGAGTATTTGTGGTGAGTTGGCAGGTGACCCTGCAGGAGCCGTTTTATTGATGGCTATGGGTTATGAAGCTCTTTCAATGAATGCGTCTAACCTACCTCGCGTTAAATCAATCATTCGGAATGTAGATTTGGTTTGGGCTCGGCAGTTGTTGAGCAAGGTTCTATGCCTTGATTCGCCCGATGTTATTAAGAGTACGCTTGACCTTGCTTTAAAAGAAAAAGGGTTTGGCAAGTATATGCACTCTGGTCGTGCGGTTGATAGCCTTGGCTAGCAGTGTTTACGGTTAAGGTGCATGGTCCATAGCTTGATTAGTGTGAATGTTCTAATTTGACTTGCTACTGTGAGGCCGACTAATTGGGGTTGTATCAAGTTAGCTTTTACACCTAATAGGCTGGATTGAGATTAAGACCAAAGTCACGGATTGACTCTCGGTAAGGGGCTTAGCACAGGCGTTTATTACAATGCCCTTTAATAAGTGTTTAAGTGATGAGTAATGGGAGGAAACGGGAGCTTGAATGGTATCGAATAAGTCGGCTAAATCGACAAAACCAAAAATTGGACTTGCACTAGGTGGTGGTCCTTTAGGTGGTATCTATGAAATAGGAGCGCTACGTGCTTTAGACGAGTCACTTGAAGGCTTAGACTTCAATGATCTTTATGTGTATGTGGGCGTAAGCTCTGGTGCGTTTATCGCTGCAAACTTAGCGAATCAAATGACTTCAGCACAGATGTGTCGAATTTTTGTAAAAAATGAAGCTGAAGTCCACCCTTTTCATCCTGAGTTTTTTTACCGACCTGCTATTCGTGAATATTTAAAACGAGCGGTTTCTGTGCCCGGATTAGTGGTTGAGGCTTGCGCTCGGTTTGTTAATAACCCGCACGATCAAAATTTCCTCGAAGCAATGACGGTTTTAGCGCAGGCACTTCCTGCGGGTATTTTTGACAATGAAGCTTTGCATCAATATCTTCAGCGCTCATATAGTATGCTGGGTAGAACCAATGATTTTAGACAGCTAAGTCGTCGCCTTTATTTGGTCGCCTCTGACCTTGAGAGCAGTGAGTCCGTGCGGTTTGGTGCTCCCGGTTTTGATCATGTACCGATCTCCAGAGCTGTTCAGGCGAGTGTGGCCTCTCCTGGGTTATACTGCCCGGTAGAAATAGATGGTCGTTACTATATGGATGGAACCTTGCGTAAGGGGATGCATGCTTCTGTAGCGTTAGAAGATGGGGCCGACTTAGTGCTTGGCATTAACCCTGTTGTACCTATTGATGTGAGTGAAGCGGTAACGGCAGGAACCATGAAACCTGGGATGCTAACAAACTCAGGTATGCCGCATATTTTGTCTCAAACCTATCGAACGATGGTGTACTCTCGAATGCGCGCAGGTATGGCAATGTATGAACGAGAATACCCTAACGCCGAGATAGTGATGTTTGAGCCCACTCGAGATGATGGCAAGCTATTCTTCTCAAATGTATTTAGCTTTCAGGCGCGTAGAATGGTCTGCGAACATGCTTATCAGATGACCCGTAAAGACCTTTTGAAACGATCAGATGAGCTAGGCGAACAGCTTAAACCCTACGGAATTAGCCTAAGAAAAGATATCTTGGAAGATGATCAGCGAACCATCAGTACGAGTTTATACGGAGAAATGCTGCCCCTGTATGTAGCGAAAGATCGAGAAGCTCAAACTGGGTTTATCGGAAGGAAGTTAAGCAGTGGGTTAGAGAGTGTTGCTGATTTATTGCAGAGCGCCAAGCATATTTTGTGATGCCGCTCCTTAAAGGGCGCTTTTTCGCGCAAGGTGGGTTTCTCTAGTGAGCTCTTTCGGTTGCCCGACAAATGCTCATGCCTCATACGTAGCTTTAAAAATTACCTGCTTTGCTCTGCCGCGGCCAGTTGTTGCAGATAATCGTTCCAGTATGTTTCTTCATTACAGCAAAGGTCATATAAATAATCCCAGGTATAAAGGCCTGAGTCGTGTCCGTCGCTGTAGGTTATTTTTAGTGCATAGTTACCTGCGAGTTCGATCAGTGTGATGGCAACGTCTTTTTTTCCCGTCTGAAGAACGGCGCTTCCGGGGCCGTGCCCACGTACCTCTGCCGATGGTGATAATACCCGCAAAAACTCATAACTTAAAGGGTACTTTTCGGTTTCTGAGTAGCAGAGCTCAAGACGCCTTGAACGGGTTTGAAGCTTAATTTGAGTAGGCCGTGGAGCTGTCGCCATGAGGTATTCCTTTAGAGGTTAGTCCAAGTCGGCAGAGTGTAATAGCTCCCTCTGCCGAAGGCTCTCGATAGTTCAACACATTCAATCGCTAAAGAATGTAGCGGCTTAAATCTTCGTCTTCTGATAGTTCGTTTAGTTGCTTATTAACGTAGTCTGCCGTTATTTCAAGACTCTCGTTCACAGAGTCGCCCGCTCCAAACGATACACTTTCGAGCAGCCTTTCTAGAACAGTATGGAGTCTTCGTGCGCCAATATTTTCTGTCGACTCGTTAACTTTCCATGCGATCTCTGCAATCCGGGTGAGCGCTTCATCACTAAATTTAAGCGCTAGACCTTCTGTGGCCATAAGCGCTTCATATTGTTCGGTTAGCGAGGCATCAGGTTCAATCAGGATACGTTTAAAGTCTTCTGGTGAGAGTGCTTTAAGTTCAACTCTTATGGGGAGTCGACCTTGAAGCTCAGGAATAAGGTCTGAAGGCTTTGATAAGTGGAAGGCACCTGAGGCGATAAATAGAATATGATCTGTTTTGATCATGCCAAACTTGGTGCTGATTGTGCAGCCCTCAATCAGCGGGAGAAGGTCTCGTTGTACACCTTCTCTAGAAACATCTGAGCTAGAGTTATCGGCTCTTTTTGCGACCTTGTCGATCTCGTCAATAAAGACGATTCCATTTTGCTCAACGAGCTGAAGAGCGTCTTGTTTGATTTGCTCTTCGTTGATGAACCGAGCGGCTTCTTCTTCCTGAATTTTCTTAAAGGCGTCCACCACTTTCATTTTTTTCGTTTTCTTTTTGTCGCCAGACATATTTGAAAACATGCTTTGTAGCTGGCTTGTCATTTCTTCCATCCCTGGAGGTGCCATTATCTCAACGCCTACGGGTGTGGCTTTCACTTCTATTTCAATCTCTTTGTCGTCTAGCTCGCCTTCGCGAAGTTTCTTACGAAAAATTTGTCGAGCGGACGACTCGGGCGCCTCTGTTTCGGTTTCGCTAAATGAACGTGCCGGAGGTAGAAGGGCATCTAAGATTCGTTCTTCTGCAGAGTCCATTGCTTGATGAGATACTGTCTCCATCGCCTTTTCGCGCAACATCTTCATCGCCATATCGACTAAGTCGCGGATGATTGACTCTACATCTCGGCCGACATACCCTACCTCGGTAAACTTTGTTGCCTCTACTTTAATAAATGGCGCATCTGCCAGCTTTGCGAGTCGTCGGGCTATTTCGGTTTTACCGACACCGGTTGGGCCGATCATTAGAATGTTTTTAGGGGTGATTTCATTGCGCATGTCTTCATCGAGCTGCATGCGTCTCCAGCGGTTCCTGAGGGCAATAGCGACGGCGCGTTTGGCTTCATTTTGGCCAATAATATGTTTATCTAACTCGTTGACGATATCTCTAGGGGTCATTCCAGCCATGATTTATTACCCGTGGTTAATTCTGCTTCGAGCCGCAATATAGTGGTGTTCTGTGGGTTACGGCTCATGGTGAATATTGAACGTTATACGGTGTTTTACCGCTACTATGCAGTGTCTTTACTGCTAAGGTCTTCTATCGTTCGATTGTGGTTGGTGTAAATGCAAATATCAGCCGCAATATCTAACCCTTTGTCTACGATTTCTCGAGCACTTAGCGATGTATTTTCTAGTAGTGCTCTGGCAGATGCTTGAGCAAAAGGTCCACCTGAGCCTATCGCAATAAGACTGTTTTCTGGCTCGATAACATCACCGTTACCGGTAATAATGAGAGATGTTTCTTTATCTGCGACAGCAAGAAGCGCTTCAAGTTTGCGCAGAGCCCTATCTGTTCGCCAGTCTTTAGCTAATTCAACGGCGGCCCTTACCAGGTGCCCTTGATGCTTTTCAAGCTGCGCTTCAAATCGTTCAAATAGCGTGAATGCATCCGCTGTGCCGCCAGCAAACCCAGCAATGACTTTTCCGTGGTAGAGACGTCTGACCTTTTTGGCATTGCCCTTCATGATGGTGTTGCCTAAAGAGACTTGCCCGTCGCCACCTAAAGAGACTTCTCCGTCGCGACGTACTGATAAGATGGTGGTCATCCCGTAACTCCATGATTGACTAGGTTTATAAACTGACTAGTTCATATGATTTGAATTTATGCACTGAATGATTAGACGTCGTCCATTATAAATATCGTTTATTATAAATAATGTACGTTTGGGCAGTGCATTTTTAAGAAACAATGAAAAGATATATGGAGACAGGCAAAATAAATTCAAGGGAGGGTGTGAAATAGGCGGGTTTTTTAGTCGCCGCCTGAGTTATCACTGTAGGCTAACGTTTGTTTTTCTTAACCAGAGGTTGAATATTGATAGCGATCAAGCGGTCCATTGAACTGTTCATCTTACTGCGTGATGTGTATGGGCCTACTTGTACTCGGTACCAAGTACTATTGCTATCGGTCACTACTTTTTCTATGCGGGCTTTAAGTCCTTGAAAACCAATCATAGCACGCTGCCGTTCTGCGTCTTTCATGCTCCTAAATGAACCAGTTTGCAGAATATATTCGTACTTAATCTGTTTGCCTTTCTCTTTGTACTGATAGGCGTCAACCTTAGGAGGAATAACCTCTGACTCTGGCAGTAGGTCATAAAATTTAAAGCGCTCTTTGGTACTTGATGTAGTATCGGGCTTTGGTTGCACCGTAGTGGTTTTTTTGGGCTCAGCGACCGGTAGCGGTGATTTTGTCGGAGGTACTTTATTTAAATAAACCAGTCCCGTGACAAAGGCAGAGGCAACTGCAATGCAGGCGATAATGATCCAAGGTGTAGATTTTGTGCGAGGCGCAGAGGCGCTTGACTTATGTGTTCGAGTGCTAGATTTTGAGGCTTTGGGTTTGCGTGAACCAGGGCGCTCTTTCGAGCGCTTACCGGGTTCTTTTGTGGTGCTGGGTTTAGCGTAATCACGCGTCATGGCAGGTGTTTCCTTTTCCTAACGTTTCGCGTCTATTACATCTCTTCCGGTGCGCTAACGCCCAAAAGCTTAAGACCATTGGCAACCACTTGTCTAACGGCCATGCCTAATGCGATTCGTGCATCACGCAGGTTTTCATCTTCAACTAGCATTTTGTGGGCGTTGTAGTAAGTATGAAAGTCTGCAGCCAGTTCTTTTAGGTAATGGGTGAGTGCGTGCGGCTCAAGGTTGATAGCGGCGTTGTTAAGCACCTCAGGGTACTTTGATAGTTTTGATGCTAGGTCTCGTTCATGCTCAAGTGTTAGAAGTTCGAGCTTGGCGAGGCCATTCTCCCTGTTCCAGTTGCTGCTTTGTGCGGCTAGCTTTCTTAAGACACTGCAGATTCGCGCGTGAGCATATTGGATGTAGTAAACAGGGTTATCTTTACTCTCTGATTTTGCTAATTCCAAATCAAAGTCCATATGCTGTTCTGCTTTGCGTGTGACATAAAAGAAGCGCGCCGCGTCATTGCTTACCTCTTCGCGTAACTCTCGCAAGGTTACAAAAGAGCCGCTACGAGTCGACATTTGGACTCTTTCTGTACCACGGTAAAGAATGGCAAATTGAACTAGCTTAACGGTTAGTTGTTCAGGGTTAAGCTCTAGCGCTTCAAGTGCTGCTTTAACGCGGGCGATGTAGCCGTGATGATCTGCCCCCCAGATATTGATTACCTGAGTAAAGCCCCGCTCAAATTTGTTTTTGTGGTAAGCAATATCAGATGCGAAGTACGTGGTTTCGCCATTGTCGCGCTTAACTACTCGGTCTTTATCATCACCAAATTCAGTAGAGCGAAACCAAAGCGCGCCTTCTTTTTCGTAAAGGTGGCCAGATTTGTTGAGTTGATCGATTACACCGTCAATGCTTTCTGATAGTGATTTTTCTGAAAACCAGTTTTGGTAATGAACCCCAAAGCCGCCTAAATCGTCTTTAATATCACCTACAATGTTGTCAAGTCCAGAATCAAAAACACCTAGGTAATTTTCTTCTCCGAGCAAGGCTTTGCATCGGGCGATAAGTGCATCAATGTGAACTTCTTTGTCGCCACCTGCGGGTTCGTCAGCAGGGATATTTTCGAACACTGTCGCAGCGCCATGCCTAAGCTTGTCGCCGTGATCATCTCCTAGGCCTCTAGCGATATCGTAAACATACTCACCTTTATAACCATTACAAGGGAAGGTAAAGGTTTCGCCTTGGAGCTCTAAGTATCTTAACCAGATGCTGGTGGCCAGGATATTCATTTGACGGCCGGCGTCATTAACGTAGTACTCTCGTTGTACGTCAAACCCAACAGCCGACAGCAAATCGGCTACTGTTGCACCGTATGCCGCTCCGCGACCATGGCCGACATGAAGCGGGCCTGTGGGGTTAGCTGATACGAACTCAACTTGAACTTTTTGGGCTTTTCCGGCGTTGCTGCGTCCGTAGGCTTCTCCGCTTGTGAGAATCTCGGGTACTACGGCAAAGCTGCTAGCGCTGCTAACAAAAAAGTTAATAAAACCAGGTCCGGCAATTTCGGCTTTTTCAACGCCTTTTTTATCGGCGATTGCCTGTTCAAGGATTATGCTGCAGAGACGCTCGGCGATTTGGCGAGGAGGTTTACCTGCTGGTTTTGCGAGCGTTAGTGCAACATTGCTCGCAAAATCACCATGACTTTTATCGCGGGTGTTATCGATCGTAATTTTGGGTGAAACTTCTAAGGGAAGCTCGCCTGATGCCTTTAAGGTGTCAACTGCGGATTGAATTAATCCTGCGATATATTCTTTCATCTCTGCTAGATTCTGCCATTTAGGATGGAAAATAGGGGGAACCGGCTATTATGCCAAAAACATGGCGGAATGACGAGTGTTTAGTGGGGGCAATATATTCAGTTTATTTCAATCGGGTCAACATCCATCATCCAGCGGCTTTTCCCCCAGCGGTTGTTATTTAGCCAGTGGCAGATTTGTTGGGTTGTTCGTTGTAATGCGGGTCTGTTTTCGGATGTAAGCAGTAGGTGGGCTCTGTGAACCCCTGCTTTGCGGCTCATTGATGCGGGGATAGGGCCCAATAGCTCGACAGAATGGTCCGACATTTGTGCTGTTTCGGCGACCATTTTCTTGGTTTTTTCGAGCAAATTTATTGCATTGTTGATATTCGGGTCTTCGGCTTTTAGGAGCGCCATGTAACTGAAAGGGGGTAATGCGGCTGATTTCCGCTCATCGATAAGCTCTTCTGCAATTTGTTGATAATTACCTTGAGCTATTTGTTGGAGAATGGGGTGGTCGCCGTGACTGGTTTGGATAACGACTTGACCTTGACTGCTGCCTCTGCCAGACCTGCCGGCAACTTGAATAAGAAGTTGAGCCGTTTTTTCTAGTGCTCTAAAATCCGCGCTAAACAAACCTCCATCGGCATCGACCACGGCTACGAGCGTCACGTTGGCGAAGTTGTGACCTTTTGCGAGCATTTGGGTGCCCACTAAAATACAAGGCAGCCCTTTGTTAACTTCATCTACCAGGTTCTTCATTGCATCTTTTTTTCGAGTGCTATCTCTGTCGACTCTGATGATGGGTGTCTCGGGAAATAGCGCCTCAAGTGTCTCTTCAGCTTTTTCGGTGCCGGTACCCAAGGTTTTAATATTGGTGCTCTGGCAGTCTGGGCATTGTGTGGGAATAGGTGACGTGTAGTCACAGTGATGACAGCGCAGGTGGGCCGGATGTTTGTGAAGCGTCATCCTTGCGTCGCAGTGACGGCAGTCGGCCAGCCAGCCGCAATCTTCGCAGGTTATAGCGGGTGCAAACCCTCGACGATTCAGGTAAATGATCACCTGATGCTGGTCATAAAGGTGTTGCTTGATTGTTTCGATTAGCGGGCGGGAGAGACCTCCTTCAAGTGGTCTGCTCTTGATGTCCAATAGTTCTATCTCAGGAAATGTAGCGCCTCCGGCTCTAGAGGGTAGGGATAGTTTCTTATATTTGCCGCAAAGTACGTTGTTAATTGACTCTAATGATGGTGTGGCAGAGCCTAAAACGACGGGGCATTTCTCTTTGTGCCCTCTTGTGACTGCCAGGTCTCTGGCAGAATAGCGAAACCCCTCCTGTTGCTTGAATGAGTTATCGTGCTCCTCGTCTACGATGATGCAACCGAGGTTTTTCATTGGGGTAAATATGGCTGAGCGTGTGCCGATGATTATTTTTGCGGCACCTTGTCGTGCCAGCTCCCAGTTGGTTAGCCGTTCGTTTTGGCTAAGGCCCGAGTGAATAGTCCCAACCGGGCATCTAAAATGGTTTTGGAAGCGTGTGAGTGTCTGTGGTGTAAGGTTTATTTCAGGCACCAATATTAATGCTTGTTGGCCGATATTGATGACCTGATCAACCAAGTTCATGTATACCTCGGTTTTTCCGCTACCCGTAACGCCTTGTAATAACGTGCACTGAAAGTGTCCAATATCATTAGACAGCTGTTCGACGATCGTTGATTGATCTAAAGAAAGTGGGAATGACGGTGCGGTCACTTGGTATTCTGTGGCTGCCGCAGTCAGTGCATCAAACGTCTCTGGAATGATTAGGCCTTTATTGAATAGTGGCTTTAATTGTGCGGAGGTGAAGCCGAGTAGTTTTATCGTCTCTTCAAGCAACCCTTCTGTGGCGTTTTCTAAGGCTTGATAGAGTTGTAATTGTTTTTTTGCATTGGACTTAATGCTTTCACTTGCAGGCTTGCCAGGGTTTTTGATTGCTGACCACTTTTGAGTGCTTGAAATGTAAATGGCTTTCCCCTGTTTTAGGGCGGGAGGCAATATTGCAAAAAGCACTTCTCCTACTGGGTGGCAATAGTATTGAGCGGACCACTTAGCGATAGCAAGTATTGATGGAGGTAAAATGGGTTGTTTATCCAGTAGACGAGTGATTGGCTTTAGCTTTTCGATAGGGTAGTCGCTATTACTTTTAACCGCTAATATGATGCCTGTTAAGGCCCTTTTGCCGAATTGAACTGACACTCTCTGGCCTGCGCTTAGGCTACTGGCATAGGTAGGGGATGGCGGCAAATAGTCGAATGTTCGGTAAAGCGGCACGGGCAACGCTACGGCGAGAATAGTGTTTGAATTGGCTGTTTTGCTAATGCTTGTCACTGCGTAGTATGTCCTGAGCGGTTTGTCCGGTCGATTTGATCTAAAGTAAGGGTGGTCGTTTTGCAATAGATCTTGCTAATTGTTCTTTTTTTGGTAAGATGCGCGGTCTGATTTTGGCTTTATGCCACCCCGCAAGATGATTTATCGTCTTATGATGCAATGAAATGCGGTGCCCAGCAACAGATTTGATGGTTGATTGGGTAGCGGCATGAGAAAACCGAGGTTCACAATGAAAGAAGGTATCCACCCAAAATATGAAGAAGTAACTGCAACATGCAGTTGCGGAAACGTTATCAAAACACGTTCAACAATGTGTAAAGATATCCATATTGATGTATGTTCATCATGCCACCCTTTCTACACTGGTAAGCAGAAAGGTGTTGAAGCTGGCGGACGTGTTGACAAGTTCAAGAAACGTTTTGGTAGCCGTATTAGCAAAGGCTAATACGTTATTGTTGCGATACGCTATGAGTCGCGATGATACGTTATCACAAAAAAGGGTGTCCATTTTGGGCGCCCTTTTTTTGTGTTTGTTATTTATGGTGGGCTTTCCAGTAAGGGCTGAAATGTGTACTGTGGTTTCTGCTGGTCAGTTATCGATGATGGAGCGAGTGGCCGTTAAACGCGTCGTTGACGGTGATACCCTGTGGTTAAAGGACGGACGAAAAGTCAGGCTAATTGGGGTTAATACTCCAGAGCTGGATAAAAAAGGTCGGCAATCAGAGCCTTTTTCCCGTCAGGCAAAGCAGCGGTTGCTAGCGCTTGTGGGTGATCCGGCTGTTATTCGCTTGAAAGTGGGTGAGGATGCAAAAGATCGTTACGGTCGCTTACTTGCCTATGTGTTCACCGAGAGAGGACTGAGTGTAGAGGTTGAACTGGTTAGAGGGGGGCTAGGGTTTGCAATAGCGATTCCGCCGAACTTATTTTTACAAGGATGTTTGCTGCAGGCTCAGAGTGAGGCGCGATCCGCAGGGCGGGGTATTTGGAGTGATGCGTATTTTTCACCTCGAAGCAGCCGTAACTTGAAACGCACGGATACTGGGTTTCGTATTGTGTCGGGGCGAGTTGAGCGGGCCCATTTAAAAGAAGGTGGTGCTTGGTGGTTGCTGCTAGATGGCTCGTTGGCCCTAATGATATCAAAAGGGAGTCAGCATTATTTTAAGCGAGCAGACTTAACGTCTCTTGTGGGGCGAGAATTAACAGTAAGTGGCTGGTTGATCAAAAAGAACTTAAGTGCAAAGCAGAAGGCTAAAAAATATAAACCTTATATGATGTCAGTTAAGCACCCTGCATCATTTATTGAGCCGACTCTATAGTGATGAGTGGGCTGGGTTTCCCTGAAAATATGCGTTAGGTCAAATGTCTAGGTTAACCCTCTTTGTTGTTTTGTGCAGCCCCTTGTGTGAAAAAGTGAAACAAGGGATAATATCGCGCCCGTGGCTAAGTAATAGTCAGGCTCGCTGAGAAAGGTGAGAGGGAAACATCCCTGATGATTTTCCTGATTTAATTAACGTCAAGACGGAAAAGAAGCAATGTCTGAAGATATGAAGCAAGCTGCACTCGATTACCACGCAAATCCAAGAGCGGGTAAAATTAGTGTAGAAATCAGTAAGCCAACAGAAACTTCCAGAGATTTGTCTTTGGCTTATAGTCCTGGAGTAGCAGAGCCTGTTCGTGAGATCGCTAAAGATCCCGAAAATGCTTACAAATATACGGCTAAGGGTAACTTGGTTGCTGTAATTTCTGATGGTTCTGCGATTCTTGGGTTAGGGAATCTTGGTCCTTTGGCAAGTAAGCCTGTAATGGAAGGTAAGGGTGTTTTATTTAAGCGCTTTGCCGGTATTGATGTATTTGATATCGAAGTAAACTCTGAAAGCCCTCAGGCATTTATAGATACTGTGCGACGTATAGCGGATACGTTTGGTGGTATTAATCTTGAAGATATCAAAGCGCCAGAGTGTTTTGAGATTGAGCGTATATTGATTGAGCAGTGCGATATCCCTGTATTCCATGATGATCAGCATGGTACTGCTATTGTGACAGCTGCTGGTATGTTGAATGCGCTTGAGTTGCAAGGCAAGAAAATTGAAGAAGCTAAAATCGTATGTCTTGGTGCTGGTGCCGCTGCTGTTGCATGTATGAAGTTGCTTATTAGTTGTGGTGCTGCTTCAGAAAATATTTATATGTTGGATCGTAAAGGTGTTATTCACTCTGGTCGTGAAGACTTAAATCAGTATAAGGCAATGTTTGTTAATGATACTGATAAGCGTACTTTGGCGGATGCTTGTGACGGTGCTGACGTATTTGTTGGCTTGTCTGGGCCGAACTTATTGCCAGCTGAAGTGTTGAAAACAATGGCGCCTAACCCTGTTGTTTTTGCATGTTCTAACCCTGATCCAGAAATCGCTGTTGAAACTGCTTTGGCTGCGCGTGATGACTTGATTATGGCAACAGGGCGTTCTGATTACCCTAATCAGGTAAATAACGTTTTGGGCTTCCCTTTTATCTTCCGTGGAGCATTAGATGTTCGCGCTAAGGTTATAAATGAAGAAATGAAGGTTGCTGCTGTTCATGCGATTAAGGATCTCGCAAAAGAGCCTGTGCCGCAGGAAGTGATTGATGCATACGGTGGCGAGGCGTTAGAGTATGGCAAGGATAATATTATTCCTAAGCCTCTGGATACTCGCTTGTTGACGGTTGTTTCTGCTGCTGTTGCTAAAGCAGCGGTTGACTCTGGTGTGGCTAATCAGCCTTATCCAGCGCATTATCCGCTTAATTCTGTTGACGATATTATCTAAATGTCGAAAGCGCTGTGAAGCTAAAAAAGCCGCACTTTTGATGCGGCTTTTTTATGCTTGCAAGAATGTCTGCTATTCGCATTGACGCATAAAAAAACCTCGCATAATGCGAGGTTTTTCGTATTCTTAAGCGCTTCTGGTATTGGCCGGTTAGAGCTTTGCCAGATTAGAGGCCTAATTAATTACTTAATTTTGGCTTCTTTGTAAGGTACGTGCTTACGAACAACTGGATCAAACTTTTTGATTTCCATCTTTTCTGGCATGTTACGCTTGTTCTTGTCGGTCGTGTAGAAGTGACCGGTGCCTGCAGATGAAACTAACTTAATTTTATCGCGCATCTCTAAGCTCCTTAGATTTTTTCGCCACGTGAACGCATATCGGACAATACTTGCTCGATACCTTTCTTGTCGATTATACGCATTCCTTTAGTGGATACACGCAACTTAACAAAACGCTTTTCGCCTTCTATCCAAAAGCGATGGCTCTGCAAATTTGGCAGAAAGCGGCGCTTAGTGTGATTCTTTGCGTGAGAAACGTTATTTCCAGCTACAGGTCTTTTTCCTGTAACCTGACAAACTCTTGACATATCCTGACCTCGTCTCCAACTGTCTGTTGGTAACTATTGAAACTTTTACTTTGGCTTGACTAAATGTGAGTCATAGCCAAGGAGCCCGCCTTTATACCAGAAACCATAATTAATGGCAAAAAAAACGTGATTTAAAGGTGAAAAATGATGCTTTTTAGGCGATGAATTATTATTTATATGACATGGCCCTAAAATAACAATTCTGAGGCTTGATTATAGTAACCCTCTTTCTGCAAATGATGTGACCTCTCCATTACCGATGATAATATGGTCTAAAACCCTTACATCAATTAAAGCAAGTGCAGAAATTAGCCGCTTGGTGATTTGCTGGTCTGCAGTGCTAGGTTCTGCGACACCAGAGGGGTGGTTGTGTGCAAAGATGATTGCGGCGGCTTGATTATCTAAGGTGTTTTTAACCACTTCTCGCGGGTACACACTGGCGCCATCAATAGTACCTCTAAATAGTTCTTCGAACTTAATAACGCGATGTTGATTATCAAGGTAAAGGCAGCAAAATACTTCGTAGGGGCGGCCGATCAATTTCGCTTGTAAATAGTTTCGAGTCAGTAGGGGGCTAGTCAAGGCGCTTTCACTCTGCAGTTGCTCTTGCATGTGCCGTTTGCCCATTTCAAGTGTTGCTTGGAGTTGGGCGTACTTTGCGCTGCCTAAGCCCGGTGCTGAGCAAAACTCTTCAAGGGATGAGGAAAGTAGCGCTCTTAGGCTGCCGAATCGAACGAGTAGTTCTCGGGAAAGATCCACTGCTGTTTTTCCGGGTACTCCGGTACGTAAAAATATTGCGAGTAATTCTGCATCACTTAAGGCGAGAGGTCCTTTTTCTAGTAACTTCTCTCGTGGTCGCTCATTACTGGGCCAGTCTGATATAGGCATGTCACATCCTTGTATATTTGGTGGTGCTAAAAATTAAATGGTTTTCCGTAACCAGACAAAAATTGTAACTGAAGTAGGTACTTGAATGTAATGATGGAGTGAAAAAAGATCATTCAGATGTTATCTTAACGTCACAATTATGGTGTGCGGTTCTGATATTATTGGATGTGCAGTTCTTATGTTAAATGGTCGTCGAATACTAGTAGGCATAACGGGTGGCATTGCGGCTTATAAATCCGCGGAGCTTGTCAGGCTACTGATAAAATCAGGTGCAGATATACGTGTGGTCATGACTGCAGGAGGACTGGAGTTTATTACGCCTCTGACGATGCAGGCATTATCGGGTAACCCAGTCCATACAACGCTTTTAGATACGGACGCCGAAGCGGGAATGGGGCACATTGAGCTAGCGAAGTGGGCAGACTTGATTGTAGTTGCACCGGCCTCCGCTGACTTTATTGCTCGATTATCAGCAGGGATGGCAAGCGACCTGTTAACAACGCTATGTTTGGCAACAGAGGCAACGGTTGCTATTGCGCCTGCTATGAATCAGGCGATGTGGAAAAATAGTCGCACTCAGCGAAATATAGCGGCGTTAGGGCAAGATGCTAATGTTTGTGTTTGGGGACCGGGAAACGGCGCTCAAGCCTGTGGTGATGTCGGGTTAGGTCGAATGCTCGAGCCTGAGCAGTTATGTTCATGTATTGCTCAGTATTTTTCTGATGGCCCATTGTGCGGCAAGACGGTGGTTATTACTGCAGGCCCCACAAGAGAGGCTATTGACCCGGTTAGATATGTGTCCAATCACAGTTCGGGGAAAATGGGTTATGCTTTAGCCGTAGCTGCAAGGGAAGCAGGTGCTTCAGTTGAACTTATATCAGGCCCTGTTGCGTTGCCTGTACCTAATGGGGTGAAATTTACGTCTGTCTCTTCAGCCGTTGAGATGTTAGATGCTGCTGATAGTGCTGCCGACCAGCAGTGCGATATATTTATTGCGGCGGCGGCCGTCGCAGATTATCGGCCAGAAGATGTCCCAAGGCAAAAAATCAAAAAAAACCAAGAGAAGATGGTAGTTGAGTTGATCAAAAATCCCGATATTGTGGCATCAATTGCATCGCGTAAAAACAAGCCGTTTACGGTGGGGTTTGCTGCCGAGACTCAAAATGTTGTGGCTTATGCTGAAGGGAAACTACAGAAAAAAAATCTGGATATGATAGTGGCCAATGATGTTTCTGATCAGAGAATAGGTTTTAACAGTGAAAATAATGCGGTTACGGTATTGTGGGAGGGGGGGAGTGAGACATTTTCCCTGCAAAGCAAATCGTTATTAGCGGGTAATATTGTTGAGCTTATCGTCTCCAATATGGGGTGCATGCACGAAAAATAGACTCTAGTTTATCCATTACCCGCCACATATGCGTGTTTTATTGCTTGAATGTTATATATTTATTGAGAACTAAGTTATGTCCAAGAAGAACCTTCAGTTAAAAATTATGGATTCCCGACTCGGGAATGAAATACCAATGCCAGCTTATGCGACCGAAGGGTCTGCGGGTATTGACTTGAGGGCGTGCCTGGAAGCATCGATTGAAATCCTTCCGGGTGAAACGATATTGGTACCTACGGGTATGGCTATCTACATAGAAGACCCTAGCCTTGCAGCGGTTTTACTGCCGCGCTCTGGGTTAGGGCATAAGCATGGTATTGTCTTAGGAAACTTGGTGGGGCTGATTGATTCTGATTATCAGGGGCAGTTAATGGTTTCATGCTGGAACCGAGGGGATAAGCCTTTTACGATCAATATTGGTGAACGAATTGCGCAGATGGTGTTAGTTCCGGTTGTTCAGGCTGAGTTTGAGATCGTAAATGAGTTTGGCGATAGTCATAGAGGTGAAGGGGGGTTTGGTTCAACTGGTACACACTAGTTACTTTTGGGTGTAAGGTTGTGTGGGGTTTGCGTATGTATTTATATAGGGTTGGCGCAATTTTTGACAGCTGATCTACACTTATTAGTATTTTGATTCATCTTGTTATGATTTGGCACGTGACTAAGAGTTTAACGTTGCATTACAGGGAAACCTTATGAAGCTCGGTAAAAAGAACAAACCAGAAGACAATGCTTCGGTGGTCGATGAGAAGGCTAAAGCAAAAGCAATAAAAAAGAAGAGTGGTAAATCCGCAGGCGCCAAATTTAAACGGTTAACGCCTCCTCTATACATGGCTTTAGGGGGCTCGTTATTAGTGATTGTGTTGGCGGGCTATTTAATTCAAATGGTCGTCATAGCCGCTGCTGAGAAAAGTGTAAGCCAGTCAATGTCTGAACTTGCATTGTCGAGCGCGCAGCTTCAAATTGATCAGCGTGTAAGTTTTGTTAAAAGAGAGCTTGATAGTATTGCCTCTTTAGAGGTGGTGAGCTCTGCTCTTTACGACGCGGCTAAACGCGAGCTGATGGAACGAAATATAGAGGGTTATTTACCTTACGTGTCCAAAGTGTACTTCTTCAAAAGAGGAATGGCCACGCGTGATAAAGCGTCTGAGAATCCGCTTGGCTTTTCAAGTCTTGACCTTATTAAGAAAGCTGAGAACGGTGAAAACCCACCCGCTGAAGCATTCTTAAGGGGCAAAAGTTGGTTAGTACAGGCTGCTGTACCCGTTAAAAATGCTCAATCGGGAAGTATTTCGGGTGTGTTGTTAGTCGTGTTTGAAAAAGGCCTAGTGTTAGAAAGCTTGAAATTGGTGTCTGGTGTTGATGCCGGAAAACTGAGTCTGGTTCAGGTGATTGGCAGCTCTGAGCAGGTGATAGCGGCTATTGGTAACGGAAGTGAAGAGGTGCTTTCAAGAGCGACTTCGGTTCCGCATTGGCAGGTTCGTTTTCAGCCAGCAGTATCATCAGTGGCTTTTGTCGACCTCGGAATGTTTTGGGTATTAATAGCGGTTTGTGTCGTGCTGACTTTGGTAGTGGTCGCGCTACCATTAATATCGTTATTTAAAAGCCTAAGAAAGGAGTCAATGCTCGTTACTCAGTACGCTCAAAGTTTGTTTAATTCCGAAAAACGAAAAATGCCAGACGTAAAATTTGTAATGTTTCACTCCATGGCGACGATTATGCAGCGGCTATCGATAGCCGCTGAGAAAAAGATGGATTCGATTGCCGAGGCGAAAAAGGCACAAGCAAAAGCTCAAGTGGTCGAACAAAAAGATCATGCTGACCCTCTTTTTCAGGGCAGTGACGATCTTGATATTGATATGATGGATGGTGATGATGACCTGTTGGGTTTGGGGGCGTCTGACGGAGTAGACCCACTGGATGGACTGGGTGATGATTTGTTAACTGAATCGGAGGTAAGTACCGTTGAAGTACCGCAGTCAATATTTAGAGCTTATGATATTCGTGGAATTGTAGGAGAGACCTTAACCCCAGAAATCGTGTTCCAGATTGGCTTGGCGATAGGGAGTGAGGCCGCCAAGCGAGGTCAGGCAACCGTTTGTGTGGGTTATGATGGACGCTTATCTAGTCCAGAGTTAGCTGAAGCGCTAGTCAGTGGGTTAGTTAAAACAGGGCGAGAGGTCATTAATGTAGGGCAGGTGCCGACTCCTGTTCTTTATTTCGCGACACATCAGCTTAATACCGGGTCAGGTGTGATGATTACGGGTAGTCATAATCCGGCCAACTACAATGGTTTTAAGATGATGCTGGGAGGGGAAACTCTGGCGGGTGATGATGTCCAAAAGCTCTATGATCGAATTCTGGTTCAGGATTACGAGCATGGTACGGGTCAGGTTCGTCAGCAGGATGTTAGTCGAGACTATCTGGATACCATTTTAAATGATATTGCGGTGGCTGCCCCGCTTAAGGTTGTGGTCGATGCTGGTAACGGTGTGGCAGGGGAGTTGGGCCCTTCATTAATAGAAGAGCTTGGGTGTGAAGTGATTCCGCTGCATTGTGATATTGATGGAACTTTTCCAAACCATCACCCAGACCCAGGTAAGCCAGAAAATTTGCAGGATTTAATTCGTAAGGTTGAAGAAGAAGGCGCAGACTTAGGTATAGCGTTTGATGGTGACGGCGACCGAGTGGGAGTTGTGACTAATACCGGAAAGATTATCTGGCCTGATCGATTGTTGATGTTATTTGCAAAAGATGTTGTGTCTCGTAACCCCGGTGCTGATGTTATTTTTGATGTTAAGTGTTCACGGCGTTTGAATGGGCTGATAAGTGGTTATGGCGGCCGTCCGGTTATGTGGAAGACTGGCCACTCGTTAATTAAAGCGAAAATGAAAGAGACTGGCGCGTTGTTAGCCGGAGAGATGAGTGGGCACATGTTCTTCAAAGAGCGCTGGTATGGCTTTGATGATGGCTTGTATAGCGCAGCGCGATTGTTGGAAGTACTGGGAATAGATGAACGATCATCTAACGAAGTATTTGAGAGTTTTCCCGAAGATTTGAGTACACCAGAAATTAATATTTCGGTGACTGATGAAGGGAAGTTTAGCTTGATAGAATCGCTTTGCGCTCAAGGCAACTTTGAAGGTGGAAACATTTCTACTATTGACGGTGTTAGAGTTGACTACGCTGATGGATGGGGGTTGTGTAGAGCGTCGAATACTACGCCTGCTTTGGTTTTACGGTTTGAAGCGGATGATGACGAGTCCTTGTCGCGTATCCAACAAGTGTTTCGCGAGCAGTTATTAATGGTTGATCCAGAGCTAGAGCTAACATTCTAGTTTGAACAAGAGAAAGAGATAGTATGAGTAAAAATCGTGAGTCAGCGATGCAGGTCGCATCTGTATTGAGTCAAGCTTTACCCTACATTCAGTGTTTTGCTGGTAAGACTATCGTCATCAAGTATGGCGGTAATGCAATGGAGAATGAGGAGCTAAAGAACAGTTTTGCCAGAGACATTGTGTTAATGAAATCGGTCGGTATTAACCCTATAGTGGTGCATGGTGGCGGCCCACAAATTGGTGAACTGCTAGGGAAGTTAAATATAGAGAGCCACTTTGTAAATGGTATGCGAGTCACTGATAGTGCTACAATGGATGTAGTGGAAATGGTGCTGGGTGGCTTGGTTAATAAAGAGATTGTCGCGCTTATCAACCGTAACGGCGGTAAGGCAATCGGTTTGACGGGTAAAGATGCGAACTTGATTCGGGCTACTCAGCTAAAGGTCGATGTCTCTTCACCGGAAATGCAAAAATCTGAAATTATTGATATAGGCCATGTGGGTGAGGTATCAGAGGTCAATCAAGATGTTATTAATATGTTGACTCAGAGTGACGTGATACCGGTTATCGCACCAATTGGTGTAGGTGAAGATGGGCGTTCATATAACATCAATGCAGACTTGGTTGCGGGGAAAGTTGCTGAGCAATTGAATGCTGAGAAACTGATGCTGCTGACTAATATTTCAGGCTTGCAAGACAAGGATGGAAATGTGATGACAGGTTTGACCACTGAGCAAGTGGATGACCTTATTGCAGATGGCACTATTTATGGCGGTATGCTCCCTAAAATAGGCTGTGCGCTAAGTGCTGTGAATAATGGCGTTACGAGCGCTCATATCATTGATGGTCGAGTGGCACATGCTACATTGCTGGAAATATTTACTGATGAAGGTGTAGGAACCTTGATAACGAATGATTAGAGGCTAGAACTGAAAGAAAGGGGGCGTGTTTATGACTTGCAGCCCCTTAATAGGGTATAATTCTTTGTGAAATAAAGGCTTATATTCTTTGTTCTTTTGATGCGGGTTGTTCAGTAATATCCCGCTCCCCGATCACTCTGTTACGACCGCTATTCTTCGCCTTATATAGGCATTGATCTGCACGATGAATAAATTCTTCAGGGCTCTCGCCATAACGATAATCTGCCACGCCAATAGACGCATTAACAGACCCTAACTTAACATTAGCAGCACTGTCTGTGAGCATCTGGGCGGCAATGCGGGTACGCACATTTTCGGCGACCGATAACGCATTTTCGTAAGATGTTTCAGGTAGGATGACTGCAAACTCTTCACCACCAAATCGTGCTACGGTGTCGTTACCCTTCACATTTTTTTGTAGCATTGTAGCGACAAAGCGAAGCACTTTATCGCCTGTAATATGACCAAACTGATCATTAAATAGTTTGAAATGGTCAATATCCAGAATGAGGAGCGTTAATTGACTAGAGTCGATTTTACTGGCTGATATGGCTTTCTCTAGCGCAATGTTAAATGCCCTGCGGTTTTTAACTCGTGTAAGGGCGTCGGTGCTTGCTTCATCGTTTAGGCGCTCAACTTCTTCTCTCAGTTGAGTCATTTCTTGAGCCATGGTGTCGAGTGTGGCTTGAAGGTTGTGTGTAGCTTCTTCTCTTTTTCGGGTTTCTGCCAGTAGTTCGGTAATTAGAAGATTCATGGTGTTGGAGTCAACGGTATCGCTTACTTTTTCTGAAAACAACTCCAACGATTTTGCATAACCTCCTAGATCATCACCTTCATCGGAAACTTGTAGCAGCAGTTCATTAATGATTTGTCTAACGCTATCCCGAATCTCATCAAAGGCTACTTGCTGGCCGTTTTCGATATATTGAGTATATAAATCGCTATTTAGCTTCTCTGAAAAAGGAGTGTTCTTTTTGATGAGGCTGTCTATTTTTTTCTTTAGCTCTAGATTGGTTCCAGATGCATATTCGTACCACACTGCATAGTTTTCGGGCGTTGTGGGTACTTCCCGTTTACTCATTTCAGGCAGTGTGAGCTTTAAGTATCGTACCGCCTGATTTAAATCATCGTGGTGATGTGCCATATCCCTTCGCGCCGTGATTATCCTTCTCTTTTCCTCAAAATTAAGGTTAAGAGAGTTTAAGAAATAGGAAATATAAGAACAGTTATTTATGAAAAATACTGTTAGTTGTTATTATAGGAAAATATCAACATATTGCCTAGTGAAGATGCATGGAATGATAAGATAACTAACAAAGTCTTGGAGAACGATCCATCCAGTTATCCTATGTGCTATATCTCTGATATAGTTTAAGGAATGTACTTATTAAGTGCTCTCATTATGTTGTATTTGGGGTGGTTTTTGAAAATGAAGAAAATATTCTGGGGGATCGTTTTCGTATCTGTTGCATCGATAGTCTCTTTTAAAGGGTATCTCTGGTTTCAGGTTTATCAACAGTTGTCAGAAATCAAAACGCAAGTGGCCCCTTTTGCAACGGTCAAATATGGCTGGATTTATTCTACATTTGATGGCGAGGTGGGGGTTCGAGATATTAAAATCACCCCGTTTTTGCTAAAAGGGACCATTTCTATAGACGAACTTAGCCTCAAAGTAAAAAATGCAGCTGAGTTATTTAAATTACGAGACAAGCTTGCGCAGCGAATACCACCCGACGAACTTCTGATTAAAACAACGAATATGTCTTTCCCTCTTGATGGTCAGTTCGATGAGTTTTTGGGTTCGCTGGAAGGTGACTCGGAGGCTTCTCAACCCGGAGATATATTTAACCCATTTGGTGTTTATAGTTGTGGCGATACGGTGGCAGTAGAAGGTGCGGAATTGAGGGCAATGGGCTATGACCGATTTACGGTGAGTAGCGAAATTGGCTACCGTTTTGAACCATTATCTAAAACATTGACGTTTGATGCGGTGGTTGACTCTGAAAGTATGGGGCGCAGTGAGCTTAACGTTAATGTTGGTGTGTCGGAACCTGATATTTATGATTTGATGGGGTCTCAGACATTACCTGAAATTAATCGCGCCGTCTGGAGCTTTAATGATGGAGGGTACTATCGTAGGTTGTCTTTTTATTGCGGCAAGAAGACGGAAACAGAAAGAAAGCGCTATGTTGAGCAAGCTACGCAGGAATGGGATGCGGACTTAAAAGACCATGGTATTACGTTGAATGGCGCTTTGGTGGATGCCTATCGTCGTTATATTCTTGATGGAGGCCTGCTGAGTGTTGAAGTGAGTCCAGACCGTGATATTGATTACGCGTCACTTTCACTATTTTCCGCTAACGATATAGTTAGCATGTTGAACTTACGTATTACTCTAAACGGCACGCGTTTGAATGACTTAACGTTGGAAGTTGATACTAAACAGTTTGCGGGAGGAGCCCAGTATGGAGAGCCTGCACAATCAAATGAACGTGATTCCTTAGCAGTGCAGGCTGAACCGTTGGTGGTAGAAAAAAGCTACAAGGATACAGAGCTAGAGGTTGCAGATACATTCTTAAAGCGTCGAACCATGATTGAGCTGGACACAGGAAAGACAGTTGAAGGGGTTATAATTTTAGTTGACGAGCACATTATAGAGGTTGAACAAATAGTTACAGGCGGGAAGGTTGGTTACCCTTTGCGTAAACGAAATATAACGTCCTTTAAAGTATGGCGATAGGCTCTGTACAATGATGAATGATGCTGTATTACCACCTTTCGAAAAAATGTTGATGCAGCTTATTGCGATTCCATCAGTGAGTAGTCCTTCTGCAACCTGGGATCAAAGCAATAGCCAGGTTATCGAACTATTGGCAGAGTGGTTCGGGGTGCTGGGTTTTGCCGTTGAACGAATGGATGTTCCGGGTCATCCAGGTAAACAGAATCTGATTGCAACTTTGGGGAAAGGCCCAGGGGGGTTAGTGTTAGCAGGGCATACTGATACCGTGCCATTTGATCAGTCCAAATGGAGTACTGACCCTTTCTCGCTCAGTTATCGTGACAACCGGTTTTATGGGTTGGGTAGCTGCGATATGAAAGGCTTCTTCCCGGTCATCTTAAATGCTGTGCAAGATTTTTCAGGTGCTGATTTTAAGCAGCCGCTCATTGTCATCGCAACCGCAGATGAAGAGAGTTCAATGTCTGGTGCCAGAGCATTGGCTGAAGCAGGGCGCCCAAAAGCTCGGTGTGCCGTAATTGGTGAACCAACAGGGTTAAAACCCATTCGTATGCATAAAGGGATGATGATGGAGTGTATTCGACTACAAGGTCGTTCAGGGCACTCTTCAAACCCTTTGCTAGGGCGTAGTGCCTTAGACTGCATGATTGATGTACTTGCTGATTTGTCATTGTTTAAAAAAGAGTTACAGGCTCAATATCGAAACCCTGCGTTTGAGATTGCGATGCCTACGATGAACTTTGGCCATATTCATGGGGGAGATAACCCCAACCGTATATGCGGAGCCTGCGAGCTTCAGTTTGATTTAAGGCCGCTGCCGGGCATGGACATTGACACCTTAAGGGCGATGATTAATAAAAGGGTGTCGCCTATAGCACAGAGGCATGAGGTCTCATTGGAGATAGAGCACTTATTTGGTGGTGTGCCTGCGTTTGAAACACCTGCTGAATCTCCTTTTGTAGAGGTTTGCGAGCGGCTGAGCGGTCATGCATCTGAAGCGGTGGCGTTTGCGACAGAGGCCCCATATTTACAAAGGTTGGGCATGGAAACTATTGTGATGGGGCCTGGTTCTATAGATCAAGCTCATCAACCAGATGAGTTTTTGGCGGTTGATCAGGTGAAGCCCGGTATAAATATATTAAAGGGCCTTATTCAGCAATATTGTATAGATGATGTAGCCGTTGCTAGCGGTGATATAGGGGAGCGTTCGGGTGAGTGATAAAGAGTGGGTTAATTGGTTTCGTCAGTCCTCGCCCTACATTAATGCTCATCGCAAAAAAACGGTCGTGTTGACGTTATGCGGTGAGGCCTTAGATGATGAAAACTTGATCAATATCGTACATGATATTGCGTTACTGAATAGTCTTGGTGTAAGGCTTGTTGTCGCGTTTGGCGCACGGCCACAGATTGACTCGCGCCTTGCCGAAGCGGGTATAGAATCAGATTTTCATTTAGGCTTACGTGTTACCCATGAAGCGATGGTTGAGCATATTTTAGAGGTGTCTGGTCGCTTAAGAGCCACGCTAGAAGCCAAACTCTCGACGGGTATTGTTAATTCACCTATGCATGGCGCTAAAATTCGCGCCTGTAGTGGTAATTTTGTTATGGCTAGGCCGGTGGGTGTTTTAGAGGGAACAGATCTATGTCACACCGGAAAGGTAAGGCGTATTGATAAGGGCGCAATAGAGGCGTTGCTAGATTCAGGGGTTGTGGTATTGCTTCCTTCGTTGGGGTACTCAGTGACAGGGGATGCATTTAATCTTAGTTATGAGGATGTTGCCAGTACCGCTGCGGCAGCGTTAAAAGCAGAAAAGCTTATTTTGTTAACGGATAAAGCGGGTATCAAAGATAGTGAAGGACATTTGATTAGAGAGTTAACCATTGCGGATGGGCGAGCATTGTTAAGCTCTTCCAGTCAGTTGGACGCATTCGCTGAAGCTCAACTGAAAGCGGCCTGTGAAGCCTGTGCTCACGGCGTCAAACGAGCCCATATTATTAGCTATAAGAGTAATGGTGCCATCTTGGAAGAGTTGTTCACTCGTGATGGCGGTGGCACCATGGTTAACTCCGATGACTATGAGCAAGTCAGGCCTGCACAAGTAGGCGACCTTAATGGAATTATGGAGTTAATCGAACCGCTTGAAGAGCAAGGGGTATTAGTGCGCCGTTCCAGAGAGTTGATCGAGACCGAAATCGGCTACTTTACTGTTGATGAGAGGGATGGTGCGGTTATTGGTTGTGCTGCACTGTATCCTTTTCCGGAAGATGAAGCGGGTGAGTTGTCGTGTTTCGCTGTTCGTTCTGATTATCGAAGGTATGGTCGAGGTGACACGATATTAGAAGCTGTTGAAAAGCGTGCTCGAACTTTAGGGTTTAGTAGACTGTTTGTGTTAACAACTCAGACTGAGCACTGGTTTGTAGAGCGGGGTTTTGAAAAGTCATCAAAGGATGACTTACCTGGACATAAGCAATCAAACTACAATTTGCAGAGAAACTCCAAGGTATTTGTCAAACACTTGTAATTTGTTTTATTGAGCTGCTTTGAGCATGTAGCTTTGCAGAATATTATTTCTGATATTCTTATCTTGCTCGCTTAGCTTTTTCGCTGTTTCATAAAACTGGCTCATATCGCCTTCAGACTCGGCAATCATCGCGGTAAATGCGGGCACGTAGCGGTAATAGTTTGAGACGGTGATTAGTTTTGCGTTGTTAACCTTGTCGAACCAGCGGGTGAAGTATCCCGATAAATGGCTATCGCGAATACCTTGCGTATATTCTTCTTTCATTGCTTCAATAATTTGATGTTTTTGAACTCGTTTAGCGTCGTCACTCAGGTCCGACTCATAGACAGTCTTTAATCGGTTCATTGAGGCGGATACAGTGGAGATAAAAAGATCCTTCTCTTTAATTTTTAATTGATGGCGGCGCATTAGGGGTTCTTGGTTAATAGAAATAAGCCAGCGACGAAGTCCTTCAATTTCAACGGCTGTGGCAAAACTTTCATTAAAGGCAGTATCATCTTTTATATAGAGTATTTGATGGCTGAGTTCATGTATCAGCAACGCTGCCAGGTCGCTATCTTCCCTGTAAACAAAGGTGTTAAGAATCGGGTCGTCAAACCAGCCTAGAGTTGAGTAGGCTGTTACACCACCCATCCAGATATCAAACCCCTGCTGTTTTAGTTGGTCAGTCTCTGATTCTGCCGCCTTTTGTTTAAAATAACCACGATAGTTTTGGCATCCTATAATCGGGTAGCACCACTGATAACGGGTTAGTGATAGTTCAGGGGTCGCAGTGATATTCCAGACCACATAGTCCCTTTTTATATCACTGTATTGGGAGTAGCTGTTTCCGATATTCATCTGCATCTCGATGGCAGAAAAGGCTCTGATATGGAAGACTGTCTCTAGCTTTTGTTTGAGGGCGGCAGGAGTGTTCTCATCAGCGATGAGTGTCTCAATGTCAATACGATTACTGAGCACATTGTATTGCCCAACCATAGCTTGCTGGTAGTATGATAGTGTACTGCATCCCTGAACAAGCGGTATAGCGACTATTGCCAGTGCCAATAAGAGTCCGGTACTTGTTAATAACCTAGTGCCCGAAAATATTGCCGTTCGTTTTCCCATGGTGCTCGTTTCTATCTGCTATCGTGACTTGATGGTTTATGCCAGCCGTTGCGAGAGGGTTATTCTCGCCTCAGACATATTAACCTTTGGTTACAGATCTTTACTATCAATTGTTTAAAGCCGTCTATACTTTAGGTAAATTGTACGTCCAAAACTTCGATGTTGAACTAGTGATTGATATTGAGCTAGCTGTTGACGTTTAACCTAGTATAAGAGACTCAAACTAAATGACCATGGAACGGCGTACCAGCCTCCGTCGCCCGATTACTCTAGCTGCGAAACTAACATTAACAAGGGGGCGTTATTGGCCCTGTGAAATCGCAGACTTTTGTGCGGAAGGATTATTCATTAAATATGATGACGATGTCTCTCTCTCTATTCGTGAGGCCGTTCAGCAATCCCCAGATTTAAAAGTTAAGGTACTGTTCGTTGACCCCTCCTGTGCAAAAGAGCATACGCTTCTCGTACACCCTGTACGGCTTATTCAAGGGGCGATGGGCGTCTGTTTTATTGAAATCGATATGCAAGCTATGGATGCCATGCTTGGCCTGTGTGCCGGGCAAGGGGTTAAAAAACCTGAGATACATGGAAAGTCGGATCAAGCCTCTTTTGTTATTAGGCAGTGCAATAAAGCGATAGCGGAACATTTAGAGCCTTTGCTAGACCGCTATGCGGGTGATGTTGATGCTGCGTTGGTTCAAGCGGCCAACAATGCGTCTAGCGATAAACTTTGCAACGAGTTGATGGATGTTGCAGGTACGCTTAAAGAGAGCCAGTCTAAAATCAGGCTACTGACATTATCGGCAGTGGCTGCGCCGCTTAAGCCTGGGCGAGCCAGTGAACACAAAGATTCTGAGGAAAACCTCAATCAATTGTCGTTGATCGAGAAGAATGAATTTGAAGACTGGTTGATGTTTAAGGTCATGGTGACAAAAGCAGAGACTCAATACCGTGGTTTATTACTGCAGCTTAAAATGCGCCTTGATAACGTCGGTATTGTGAATCATCTAGGTTACCAGAACCCACTGGGGCCGGCTTTAATGGTCTATGCTTTTCGAGATGTAGTGACGAAGTTTAATTTCCCGTCGGTTGCAGATAAAACCGTTTTTAGAACGTTTGAATCCTCAGTTGTTAAAAATCTGGAAGACCTGTATCAGGGATTGAATCAAATCTTAATTCGCCAAAATGTCCTGCCTGATCTGGATTTAAGTAAGTACTTATCTGACAGAAAACAGAATGAAGAGCCTTCAGAGAGAATTTCAGCGGAAGATAAAGCTAAGCAGACAACAGATGATGGCGCTTCCGTGCATGCAGGGTTGGCGGAGAAAGTATCAGCTAAATTGGATGCAGGCGTGGATGTAACACCCTCGGCTACTGCTAGTAACAAACCACCCGTTAAAAACGATGAACTAAAAAGCAAAAGTGTAAGCCTTAAACCGTCTCCAGAAACGCAAAACGTTCAATCGTTTGAACCGCCTTTTCAGCCTAAAAGCCGATTGAGTAGTGATGATCTATCGCAGTTCAGGGCTCATCAGCGGGCAGCTCAAAGCGCATACTCAACGATCAATAACCTGTTTTCGATGTTGGATAAAAGTCGTTTGGCAGCAGAAGGTGGACCAGCGGAAGATGAGGGCAAAAACGCAAACGCGCCTAAATGGAGCCATGATGAAGTTCAGTCGGGGCTCAAGGAGATGCAAAGCACCTCGTCTAGCGAAGCCGGTGCTGAGGTTGAGGAGGTTCCACCTCTAATAAGGCGGTTAAAGGAGAAGCTAGAAAGCCGTACCGGCAGTAAAAAGGCCTTGTCAAAAGAGCAAGAAGGTGCTGTTGATGTAGTTGATCGATTTTTTGTTAGCATGAAAACCAGTCAGAAGCTTACTGAGGTGACAAAATCGCAGTTGACCAAACTCGAAGTGCCTGTGCTTAAAGTGTTCATGCGAAATAGAGAGTTTTTTGAAGATATTGATAGCCCGGTAAGGGCGGTGCTTAACCGGGTTGCTCAATTAGGTATTAAAGGCGGCCGCCCAAACCCCGCAAATCAAAAGAAAATAGAAGGTATTATTCATCGGATTAGCAATGAGTTTGAGCAGGATACTGCTGTTTTTGATGAAGTACTGGGTGAGTTGGATGAATTGGTGGGTCGCCAAAACCTGCTTTATCGTCGTAATGTAGAGCGAGTAGCTGCAGCCGCTGAAGGCTCTCAGAAGGTCGTTCAGGCCAAAAAAACGGTGGCACGACAAATTGAAAGGCGTATTTCAGGTCGAAAAGTTCCCAAAGCAGTGGTATCACTGATTAATGGAGGCTGGCAGGATTTGCTGTCGTTAACGTATATTCGTCAAGGCGATCAGAGTCAGGCGTGGCAAGATTATCTGGGTGTTCTGGATAGTTTATTAGCCTATGGCGAGGACCCTACATTAAATATAAATTTAACGGACTTACTAAAAATAATCCAGGAAGGGTTATCTTCAATATCCAGTAATCATATGCCGTCAGGTCATATCCGCGATGAGCTTAAGCGCTTCTTAGTTGGTTCGAAAGAGGCTAAAGCCGAAATGATTGCAATGCCTGCTCAACAGGCAATGAATGAGCAAGCGGATGTTTCATTACTTACAGAAAGTCGCCACAGAGGCATGCAGCGCTGGGTTTTGCGGGCTCAAAAGTTAGAGCTAGGTGATTGGCTTAAATATATTAAAGACCCTGAGAATCCTCAATATATGAGGTTGGTTTGGATTGGCAAAGGCTTTTCGAAATTTGTGTTTGTTAACCATCAGGGAATGAAAGTGGTTGAGCTTGATTTGATGACGGTAGCGGGTTATCTGCAAAAAGAAATTGCGACCCTGGAAAAAGATTACGAAGTTCCGATTGTTGATGAAAGCCTCGATAACATGGTTAAACAGGTTTATAACCAGCTCTCGTTCGCCACTACTCACGACGAATTGACAGGGTTGGTGAATCGTAAAGAATTTGAACGAAATGTTGAAAGCCTGCTAGGTCAGGGTGACGAAGTCGAGTGTTCATTGCTCTATCTAGATCTTCGACAGTTCAGGATTATCAATGATGCTGCTGGGTATGAGGCGGGTGATCAGATTTTGAAAGATGTATCCAAACTTCTGCTTGAGTACGCCCCCAAAGAGGCTGTTGTGGCACGTTTGGGCGGCAATGAGTTTGGTGTCTTAGTCAGGCATTCCAGTATTGACGGTCTTGCTAAACAATATGTGCGGCAAATAAACGAGTATCAGTTTAAATGGAATGATAAAAACTACAAATTGGCGGTGAGCATTGGGGTTGCGTCGGCAAGTGACGTCGCCTCGAACACAGATAAACTGCTTAAGGTTGCTGAAGAGGCATGTCGTAAAGCAAAACTTAGAGGGCCTAATAAAGTAGACCACTACACTGTAGACGAATCCAACTTATCTCAACAGGCGCAAATCAAGGCGAAGGTTGCTGGATTTAGTAATTTAAATGATGAGCGTACTCTGTTACGGTGCCAAAAAATTATCCCTTTGCAGTCTGAAACGAGTGTGAAGACGCATTATGAAATATTACTGAGCGTTTATGATGACCGGGGGCACTTGATTCCCGCTTATGATTTTGTGCGTACCGCGGAAAAGTATAACCGTATGCAAGCTGTAGATCGGTGGGTTGTTGGGCATATGCTTGACTGGATGAGTCAGCATAAAGTTGCGTTAGATGCGATGGGGGGGATATCTATCAACCTTTCTGGGCACTCCCTTAACGACGAAGAATTATTAGAGTTCATTTACCATCGCTTAAGTGAGCATGATGCACCCATTGAAAAGTTATGGTTCGAGATTACAGAAGCCGCGGCGATTTCCAATATTCATAGCGTGGCCGAGTTTATGAATGAGCTAAAGGAGATTGGTTGTCATTTTTGCTTGGGGAATTTTGGAGCTGGGGTGTCGTCTTATCACTTCCTTAAAGAGTTACCGGTCGATATGATTAAGATTGATGGTACGTTTATCAAGAACCTTACGACCGATGATGGTGATCGTGCAATGGTGCGATCAATGACTGAAATGGTTCACTTTATGGGCAAAGAGCTTGTAGCAACTCAGGTTGAAGATATGCAATGCCTTGATCTCCTGACCTCTCTAGGTGTTGATTATGCGCAAGGTTACGTTATTGAGAAACCGCGTCTAATTAGCAATTTTTGATGTCTAAGCAAGCAATCTAGGGTCGAAACGACTAAAATACCCCAAAGCAAAATAATTTCGTTAAGCGGGTGTCAATGTCAGCAAAGTATCCAATCATCTCTGTAACCGGTTCTTCCGGTGCGGGAACAACGACGGCGAGCAATATATTCAATCGTATTTTTGCTGATGAAGGCATTAATGCGGGGATGATTCAAGGTGATAGTTTCCATAAGTATACCCGCACGGAAATGTCACGACGTGCTGAAAAAGGGCATTATGGAGACTGGAATCACTTCTCATTGGATGCTAACTATGTCAATAAGCTAGAAGCGCTGTTTCAAGATTATTCCGCGACAGGTACTGGGCAGTATCGCCAATATATTCATGATGATGATTTTGATCTGACCCGGCAAGGCTTGAAACCGGGTACATTTACTTCATGGATGGACTTATCCTCAGATACAGACGTGCTTTTTTATGAAGGGTTACATGGTGGTATCTTAACTGATCAGGTAAATATCGCCTCACATGTTGACCTATTGATAGGCGTGGTGCCGATCGTCAACTTGGAATGGATACAGAAAATACACCGAGATACTCAGTCTAGAGGCTATTCAAAAGAAGCGGTGGTGAATACCATTGTTAATCGGATGGATGACTATGTGCGTTGCATCGTGCCGCAGTTTTCGAATACCCATATCAACTTTCAACGAGTGCCTATGGTTGATACCTCAAATCCTTTTGTGATGAGTGACGTGCCTACTGATGATGAAAGTATGGTGGTGATTCACTTTCGGCAATATAGTGAGGTTGATTTTCCGTACCTCCTAAAAATGATCTGTGGGTCGTTTATTTCACGTCAAGATACTCTCGTTATTCCGGGGAACAAAATGTCTTTGGCGATGGATTTGATTATTCGGCCACGGGTCAAAGAGTTAATGGCGCATAGAATATATGGTTAAACTCGGTGAGAAATGCTGTCATTTGGAAGGCTGAAACACTCATATAGTATTATAAGGTGCGCAAGCACACCTTATAATATTGAAAATAAGCCTGATATATTGTCGACTTGATGATAGAAACTACAAATCAGGCATATTGCGGGAGTAGAAAATCTCCTGCATCTCTTTTTTCAGACGTTTTGCTATATCTTTTTGCTCATCCTCACCAAATGCATCGGTTCCGTCACCGAACAGGTAGTTTTCCATTTCAAATTGTTTCAGCAGCATCTTGGTGTGAAAGGTGTTTTCCTGATAGACATTGACATCAATCATCTCATAAGCATTTTGCGTATCTTCGCTTAGGTAGTTCTGAATAGAGCTAATGTTATGATCAATATAATGCTTGGTACCATCGATATCTCGGGTAAAACCACGAACGCGATAATCAACCGTAACGATATCTGAGTCGAAACTGTGAATCAGGTAGTTCAGTGCTTTTAGCGGAGATATGAGGCCGCAGGTGGATACATCAATATCCACCCTGAATGTACTAATACCATTATCAGGGTGACTTTCGGGATAAGTGTGTACAGTTACATGGCTTTTATCTAAGTGAGCGACAACTGTTTCGGGTAATGGCCCTGGAGATTCTGTTATTTCAGATGGCTCAGGAGGCATTTCGTGCTCGGCTATCAATAACGTCACACTGGCCCCATGGGGGTCATAGTCCTGACGCGCTATATTTAAAATATTGGCCCCAATAATTTTTACTACATCCGTAAGTATTTGCGTTAAGCGTTCGGCGTTATACATCTCATCGATGTATTCGATGTAATCACGACGTTGCTTTTCGGAGTTGGTGTAGCAGATATCATAAATGTTAAAACTTAACGATTTGGTTAAGTTGTTAAAACCATGAAGTTTGAGTTTTTTGTCCATTACAGACCCTCACCCAGGATAGTAAAGTAAGCCCAAATGCCCGATTATAAAATCATCGGATAGATAGAGTATAGAGGTTCTACCGGTGTGTCGGAAGGACGCGTATTATGCACATTCTTTTGCACTTTGAGTAGCCAAATTGTTATTCCATCAGCCAGGGCGAGCAGCTGGCTGAGCGTTCATGATATTCAAGGTGTTTGGGTAGAAATAGGAGGGTGAAATATTATCTGTACCGAGGTGCCATCTGGATCATAACAATAAAAACTTCTTGCACCGTCTCGGTGAGTTTTAGGGCTATTCAGTATTTTAACCTGGTGGTGATTTAGAAACTCATGCCAAGCATCAACTTGATCGATATCGTCGATAATAAAACCAATATGGTCTAATCGCTGAGGGCCGGCTGGAGCGCCTTTATGAGCGCGGTGAAGGGCTAAATTATCATTGCCGGAGCAGAGGTAGACGTTATCGTTGTCAGGGCGCCACTCAACATGCATGCCTAGTAAATCGACATAAAAACGTTCTGTTTCATCAAAGGCTGTAACAAACAGCGCTACATGGCGCATGCCAGCAGTCGGTTTTGGTCGGGTAGGTATGCCATTAGATTGTTGAGTAGCCATATCAACTTACGCCTCAATAATATAGTCGTGAGTGATCTCTACGCCTGCCTTCTCTAGCATAATAGATGCTGAACAGTACTTTTCTGCAGATAGGGAAACGGCTCGTTTTACTAAATTCTCTTTCAGGTTGTTACCTTTGACTATAAAGTGAACGTGGATTTTAGTGAATACACTGGGCACTTCGTCTGCGCGTTCAGCCGTTATTTCAGCAACGCAGTCTGTCACATCCTGACGTGATTTTTTAAGAATACTCATTACATCAAACGAGGTGCAACCACCTAAGCCTAGCAGTAGCATTTCCATGGGGCGTGGACCAAGGTTTTTGCCTCCGTGGTCGGGTGGACCGTCCATAGTGACCTGATGGCCGGACCCAGACTCACCCACAAATTTAGCGTCGCCGCCCCAGCTTACTTTTACGTTCATGTTACCCTCTATTCTGACTGGCCAACTGGCTACTATTGGATCAAATAGTATAGCGCTTTGATACTGATTATAAATGCTTGAGCTATAAATAATCGACCTAGCTTATATTTTGCAACGAAGGGTAACATAAAAGCACTTTTTAATATAAAGCTGGTTTTTATATCTTGAGCTATACTCTATTGATGTTGCATTGTTCGTGGAAGATCAATAAGTTGCCGGCGGGCTTTTATCCTGATATAAACGTTAGCGCGCAATAATGATAAGACTTGAAAGGTTATCCTTTGCGATGAAGATAAGTGTAACCATAACAAGTTGACCAGTTCGGCCCATGGATAAGGGCAATAAACGACAATCAAAAGAAAATAGTTGTGTTATGTTCACTGGCGAGACGGTGGGGATGACTAAGTAATAAATAAAGGGACAACAAAAAATGGCAACGATTATTAAACCGGTAGAAAGTAAAACAAAACATCTGGACTTTTTTCTGTCACAGTGCCACCGGCGTCGTTACCCTGCTAAAAGTACTATTATTTATGCAGGAGATAAGAGTGACTCCCTGTTTTACATAATCAAAGGTTCTGTAACGGTTATCATTGAAGATGATGATGGTCGAGAGATGATTATGGCGTACTTGAATACGGGCGACTTTTTCGGCGAGATGGGGCTGTTCGATAATATGGACTCCCGTAGCGCATGGGTAAAAGCAAAAACTGAGTGTGAAGTAGCTGAAATTAGTTACACTAAATTCCGTGAGATATCGAACGAAGATCCTCGCATACTTTACTTTATTGGGGAGCAAATGGCCTCTCGCTTGCGCCAGACGACGCGTAAAGTAGGCGACTTGGCGTTTTTGGATGTAACAGGTCGAGTTGCCAGAACGCTGCTGGATTTGTGTAAAGAGCCTGATGCGATGACCCACCCTGACGGTATGCAAATAAAGATAACCCGTCAGGAAATTGGGCGAATTGTTGGCTGCTCCCGAGAGATGGTCGGTCGGGTGTTGAAAACTTTAGAAGATCAAGGGCTGGTGCAGGTTAAAGGTAAAACCATGGTGGTGTTCGGTACTCGCTAATTAGATATAACCTGTAAAAAACGGAGCAATAGCTCCGTTTTTTATGGCTTTCAGGCACTTATTTGGTTGAACTATTACTACACACAACAATATTTCTACCCTGATTTTTACCTTCGTATAGAGCATGGTCTGCAGCGGCTATAGCCGCTTTAATGTCTTTTGATCCATCGAATACCGCAACCCCAAACGTTAAAGTGAAGTCGATAGGTGTCTCGTGTTCATAAAGGGTATGCTTTTCACAGAGCTTTCTTAGTTTGTTTGCGACACTTATTGCCTGTTCGGTGTCTGTATCAGGAAGGGCGACCAGAAACTCTTCTCCTCCCCAGCGAGCGACTGAGTCCTGCTCTCGCAGGGAGTTTTGTATAATTTCTGCAACGGCGCAAATTACCCTATCACCTACTTCATGCCCATAGGTATCGTTGATGTTCTTGAAGTGATCAATGTCACATAGAATTAGACAGAATGGTCGGTTGTTTCTTTTCGTTCGAGCTATCTCTAGACTCAGTAGTTCATCCATTCTTCTTCGGTTATATAGGTTTGTGAGAGGGTCTTTTTGAGCGAGTTTTTCGAGCTCTCGTTGCAATGATGCTCGCTTTTCGAGCTGTTGGTTCATGGTGCTCGCAAGGGTGTCGAACTCTTGGATCGATATAATATCTGTTGATAGAGGGTGATTCTCGTGAGCAGCACTTTTGAGCCGCTCTATGAACAAATTGAAGTGCCATTTAATTTTTCGGTATACCCAAAACTCAACAATAATAGCTATAAGATAGACGGTGAATAAAATGATCAAAATCTCTAAGATTTGCTCTTCAATTTTGTCTGTTAGTTGAGATTTTTGTAGGCCTATTTCTTGTTCAATATCCGATATCGCTACAAATGACCCTATCATCCACCTCCAGTTGGGCTCAAGACTCATATATAGCAGTACCGGAATATAACTTTGAGTATTTTGATCGAACCAGCGAGCTTTAATCACCTCATTTTTATGGTTCTTGGCTAACCTGATAGCTTTATCGACGAGAGTTTTGTTTTCTGGAAGAACTTCATCTAAGCTCGGTTCATCTTCTTCTGGCAGTCGCATGGGTAGCGCGAGCATGTTTAAGTCATTATCTGCAATAAACAACATAAGGTGTTTACTCTTCTGAATTTTGGTGAGTATCCCAATAAGCTGCTCTTTAGTTTTCTCTTCATATTCTTCTATTGATGCTTTGGTACCAATTATCCAACCGAGGGCTTCAAGGGACTTATAAAAGAAGACCGTCGGGTCGGTTTGTGAACGTGATTTATTAATCAGGCCTGGGGTCAGACCCTCAACATATAGTTCATCTTGCTTCTGTATTTGGAGGATCGTTTCGTTGATGAGCCTTAGTTTTTCCCTAGGGGGTATCGGCAGCGACTCTGCGTTGGGTTGATCGATGTTACGTAGAGCGGGGGGCAGTAATAACTGTCCATCGGTATCTGAGATAAAAATAGAACTATTTCCCCCGTTAAATCGAACCGGGCGTAATGTGTCAATAATAAGCTCTTTCTGGCGCGCTAGAGGGAGGTCACGGTTGTTCTTAAGGATTTTACTGGCTTGCTGGTGGGCTTGCCGGACTTGTTTTGCGAGTTGTTCTTTAAGTTCCTGAGTGGCGTCTTCATGAAGCTTATTAATAAGCCTTATTGAACTATCCACCTGATTGGTCATTGCTCCTTTTACCTGCTTTGATATCCCTGCTGAGACTTGCTCAACCATCTTATTATGCTGCTGTGTGTTGATAGTGATAAACGTCGACCCTGCGAGTATTACAATGAGAGTGCTTAAGCCCAGAGATAGGCGTAGGTAGGTCGATGATACGCTACGTTTTTTTGTCATGAATTTAAACAGGTGTTGTGATTAACCAAAAATGAGTGACTAGTGCTTACTGTATGTCAGTAAGCACTAGTGGTTCCTATTTCAGTATAGAGTGTAGAGCTTACCCTGCCAGTATTAGATTTTCTGCTTTCTCAATTTGTTCTGAGCTTCCGTGAAGAATAATCGTATCACCCTCTTTGAGCTCAGTTGATAATGTTGGGGAGGACTCTTCTCCGCTTTGGTGCTTGATAATCTCAACAGGATTCCCTGCTTTCTCTAATTTTAGATCTCCGAGTGTTTTACCCGTTGCGTAACAATCAGCCGTTAACAATACCGCATGAAGTTGTTCGAGAGCCTTACCCTTTTCATCTACCATTTTAGAGCTAATACCATGATAGTAGCCGTGCAAAATCTGGTAACGTTGTTTACGGGCATTTTCGATGTGATCAAACACATGTTCAGCAGGGGTCCCCATCATGGTGAGCACATGAGAGACCAGCATTAGGCTTGCTTCCATTGTTTCTGGCACAATCTCTGTTGCGCCTGACTTTAACAAGTCTTCCAAAGATGAATCATCACTGGTTCTGACCAGGATAGGAATGGTGTAGCCCTTTTCTCGTATGGTGTGAAGAATTTTCTTAGCGACATCTATTTCTTTGTAACTGATCACCAGAAGCTTGGCACGCTCTAACCCCAGGGCCTTGAGTATGTCGAGTCGCGATGCATCACCATAGTGGATGTTCTCGCCTGCAATACCCGCTTCATTGACTCGGTGCGGGTCAATATCAACGGCAATATAAGGTAGTTTCTCTTTGCTCAAGAACCTGGAAATAGACTGTCCAACGCGACCAAACCCGCAGAGTATCGCGTGATCACTTAGTGATTCACTGGCTTTGTTAAGTTGCGCTTTATAATCATTTTTAGGCGTGAATTTTGTCTCACCAAACATTTTTTTGGCCACCGAAGGGGCGATGCTTATTAGCCAAGGCGTGAGTGCGATGGAGACGACAATTGTGGGGACTAAAATGCCACTGACCGATTCACTCATCGTGCCGCTTTTAAATGCCAAAGCAAATAGTGCAAAACCGAACTCGCCACCTTGTGCGAGATATAGTCCAGTTGTAATCGCATCGCTTTTACTGTGTTTGCTTGCTCGGGTGAGGGCGAAGATAAGAAGTGCCTTTCCGCCGATTAAGGCAATGCTGCAAAGTATTATCCAGTGCCAGTTAGCAATGAGTGCAGTAATGTCGAGCGCCATGCCTACCGAGATAAAAAATAGCCCTAACAGTAGGTCTCTAAAGGGCCTTATATCGGCTTCAATTTGGTGGCGATAGTTGGTCTCACTGAGCATCATGCCTGCGATAAACGCGCCTAGAGCCATAGACAGACCAAAATGATGAGTAAGCGCTGCAGCCATTAACGACACCAGTAGCACTGCCATTACAAACACTTCTTCTGAGTGTGTTTTTGCCACCTCATTAAAAAGTGGCGGTAGCACCCATCTGCCACAGGCAAGCAGCAAAGCAAATAGGCCGACACCCTTAAGTAGTGTAAGCCCAATGGATTCAAATATGGCTTCATGATCACTGCCTGCGAATGCAGGGACTAAAATGAGGAACAATACTGCTGCAATATCCTGAAAGAGTAATATGCCGATAGATAATTGCCCGTGAGGCTTATGCAGCTCGTTGCGGGAAGATAGTTCTTTGCTCACCACGGCGGTTGAAGAAAGAGATAGTGCACCAGCGATTACGATCGCTTCTTCAACAGATACACCTATGGCCATCGCGATGGCAAATATAATGATGCAGCTGATTAAGACTTGTAACCCACCCAACCCAAAAACGGTATGCCTCAGCGCCATCATTTTTGCGACTGAAAATTCAAGCCCTAATGAGAATAGTAAAAACACTACGCCGAACTCGGCCAAAAACCGGATAGCTTCGAGGTCTTTGACAATGCCAAATGCACTTGGGCCTACAAATAAGCCCACGCAAAGATAAGCCAAAATAGGGGGGATACGGAATCGTCTAAAAATAGTTGAAGCCACGACCGCGGCGGCAAGTAATATGAGTACTTTTAAAAAAACACCTTCCATAAAAACAGTTTTCCTAGTTGGATAGCGTAGCTATATTTACTGGCGATTGTTGCTGTTATTATAGGCGCATACAGTGGCGCTACTCTATAGTATGCATGATTGATTGTATTGTATGCATTACTGATTGCATAGTCGCGATGTCGTTTAAATATAAACTGAAGGGCTATTCGCATATTGATTAAAGAACGGGTAGTGAAGTATGTTACGAGATTTTATTTTAGCCGCTTATAGTACGCGAAGTACATTGTTAGAGCGTTTACATCTTGAAGGGACTAATGCGTACCGGTTATTTCATGGCACCAACGAAGGTGTACCAGGCCTTACCGTTGATCGTTATGGTGAGTTGGTCCTGATCCAGTCTTTTCATCAATCCTTATCAGAGACAGACGTTCAAGCGATTAGGGATGTTTACTCTGAGCTTCTCGTTTATCCCCATGTATTCGCCTATAACGACCGTAGTTCGTCTAATTCAAGGTCCAGCAATCGCCTGCCAGAACATGAGAGGGAAGAGGCGAGCCGCGCGTTTGTTTTTCAAGAGCTAGGGGTTAACTACAACGTTAAGGCGCGACATAAGGGGCAGGATCCGTATCTTTTTTTAGACTTTAGAGCAGCACGCCGTTATGTGCTGGCTAACAGTCAAGATTGCGATGTGTTAAATCTCTTTTCATATACCTGTGGCATGGGCGTCTGTGCAGCAGTGGGCGGAGCTGATCATGTGATTAATGTTGATTTCGCAGAGTCAAGCTTGGCAGTAGGTGCCGAAAATGCTCACCTGAATCACTTGAATGACGAGTGTATTCAATTTATACACTCAGACTTTTTCACAGCTGCGCGCCAGATGGCAGGGCTTTCTGTGGCTATGAGGCGAGGGCGGAAGAGCCATCTGCCTCGATATCAAAAAATGAACCCTCGTCAATTTGATATGGTTATTCTTGACCCCCCAAAATGGGCGAAAAGTCCTTTTGGAACGGTTGATCTGGTTAGAGACTACGCTAGTGTATTTAAGCCTGCGCTGCTTTGCACGCGAGAGGGCGGCAAGCTTTTGTGTGCTAATAATGTGGCGAAAGTTGAGTCGGATGTCTGGCTTGAGTTACTTCAACGTTCAGCAAAAAAAGCAGGGCGCCCGATTAAAAATATTGAGGTGTTATCACCTGAAAGTGACTTTCCATCAAGAGACGGCCACTTTCCATTAAAAATGGCCGTGTTAGAGGTGTAGGTTTGAGGTTTAGGGGTAACCCCGTAAATGTGGATTAGAAAAGGTCAATCTCGCCTGAGAACCCGTATTCTGCCTCATCGTCACTCACATCGTCCGCTGCGTTAGCGGAGGACTCTTGTACCACGCTATCTAACAAGAACTTCTGCTTCTCGGCAAGATGCTGGAGTAGTCTTGAGACTGATTTAAAGGCGTGACTGGTATTGGCACTGCTGTCGATAATTTCTTCTGCGGAAGATATCGTGGTATCGATTCGTTTAACGATATAGGCTTCCTGGTCGTCTTCGAGACCCATCTTTGGAATCTTCACTTCCAGTTCTGAGAGCATAGATTGCAATAGCTCTACTATATCATTTTGGTTTTTCTCAAGACTTTCTCCGACGGCTATAAGTGTCGATCTAACCGCTGCAAAAGACGCACCTAACTCCTGAGTTTGACCAATAAGTGCTTGCTCGGTCTCCAAACTCTGAACTTTTGCATCGGTAGAGCCCAGCATTGTAGGTAGAAAGTCTTTATATCGACCATATGTTTCCTGATCATTTAACGGCATGTTCTTAACTAATAAGGCGACGCGCCGGAAGTTAATTTGTGTTCTAGATCCAAAGTCGATGAAACGATTTTTGTTATCGTGAATAGTTGAGATAACTTCTTGCTCTAATGGCGATATCGCATTGTCATTAGGTGCATAGAAAGAGCGTTCTTTGCGCCCAATAAACATAAGTGTGCAATTTAGCCCTAGGTTACTGGTGACGCTCAAAAACTTATCGGCCAGACTTTGTAATGATGTTGCAGTATAGCTAGACTCTATAAACTGTATTGCTAGTCCAAGCTCACTTGACCCTCGCATCGCGGCAAATGCAGTATTGGTCGCTTTTGAAACTTCTTCCTTAAGCTCTCTCTTGCTATCGATATATGTGGTGATCAATTTGAGTTTTACTAGCAATTCTGATGGTTCGAAAGGCTTAGAAAGAAAGTCGATTCCACCGGCTTCAAACCCTAATACGCGAGATCTCATATCACTTAGGCTAGATAGGAATATAATCGGAATATTAGTTGTGCTTTCTTCTGATTTTAGGTGTTTGCATACGTCATAGCCTGTCATACCCGGCATTTCCACGTCGAGTAAAATAACGTCAGGTGTATTATCTATCGCTGAACGTATGCCATCATTACCGTTTTTCTCGGCGAAAACCTCATAGCTATCTTTGAGTGATTGTTGCACCACTTTTTGAACTATTGAGTCATCATCGATAGTAAGTATTTTAGGGGTCTCAGTCACGGCACATACTCCATCATGTTGGGTTCCGCTGTCTCAAATGCTGGTTCGGTAGTACTTCGTTATTATTGTTGTGGGTGCAAAACTTCGTCAGGTAGCTGGCGGATGCACCCATCTTCGTCGATTGCGACGAACACAAACGTCGATTGGGTGACCTTTCTCGGCTGATGCTCATCAAGGTCTTGCGTCCAAACCTCTACTGTAAGCTTAATTGAGCTTCGGCCCACGTCAACTAATTTCGTATAGCAACCCACTTGTGCGCCGACTCTAACAGGAGAAATAAACTCCATGCCTTCAATTGCAACGGTAGCGGTTCTACCCTGAGACAACCTTCCTGCAGTGGCGGCAGCCGCCAGATCCATCTGCCCAACTAGCCAACCAGCATGAATGTCTCCATTTGCATTGGTGTCCTTTGGCATAGGCACAATCTGTAGGGCGAGCTCTCCCGACGGGCCTGGTGTGTGCTCAGAATGTCTCATGGTTATACCTTTCTTCATGTTCTTTTATTTGATTTGATAGCAGTATAGTGACAGTTTTGGGCTCGCTAGATCAATTTAACTATAAACTTTATTGGGTAACCATGTCGCTAATTCAGGCCATGCAGCTAACAACCCTAACATTAAAAGCTGGATTATAATAAACGGGATGACACCTTTGTATATATCTGATGTCGCAACGCTATCGGGGGCTACTCCTCTAAGATAAAACAGAGAAAACCCAAATGGCGGCGTTAGGAATGATGTTTGTAGATTAAGTGCGATCATGATACCAAACCATACGGGGTCGAGACCCATTGCCAGTAGGGCAGGCCCAACGATCGGCACCACCACAAAGGTTATTTCAATAAAGTCTAAAATAAACCCTAATAGGAAGATGACGACCATTACGACTAGTGTTGCGGTGAAAACTCCACCGGGCAATTCTTCAAAGAGTGATTGAATCAGATCATCTCCACCATATCCTCGAAATACCAACGAGAATATAGAGGCGCCTATTAGTATCAAAAAGACCATACAGGTAACGCGTGTAGTGGTACGGCAAACGTCGCGAGAAACTTCAATGGTGAGTTTTTTTCGAGATGCAGCGAGTAAAATGGCGCCAAAGGCCCCAACCCCTGCTGCTTCTGTTGGTGTGGCGATACCCGTAAGAATAGAGCCTAGCACCACGACTATTAGTAGTAGCGGTGGCGCTAGGTCATGAAGTAGCGATAGTGCAACGGCCGTGTTGTTTTCATTATTTTCTTTTTCTGGTGGGATAAGGTCAGGCCTGAATTTTGCCATTGCGACTATATAGAGAATATATAGCCCTACAAGACAAAGGCCAGGAATGATGGCACCCACAAACAGATCACCCACTGAAACCGTATCTGGGCTAAAGATACCCATATCGCGCTGTGCTTGTTGATAAGCGCTGGATAGAACGTCGCCTAGCAATACCAGTGCAATTGAAGGGGGGATTATCTGTCCTAGTGTTCCCGTTGCGCAAATGGTGCCTGTTGCAATGGAGGGGGCGTATCCACGCTTGAGCATCGAGGGTAATGAAATGAGCCCCATAGTGACCACTGTTGCACCTACAATGCCGGTGCTGGCGGCTAGTAGCATTCCCACGATAGCCACTGATACTCCTAGCCCGCCTTTGGAGCCTTTGAATAGTTCCGCCATACTCTCTAACAGGTTCTCAGCGAGCTTTGATCGTTGTAGCATACAACCCATAAATACAAACAGAGGGACGGCAATGAGTGTTTGGTTGGTGATTAGTCCGTACAGCCTATTGGGTGTTGCGAGTAAAAATGCGGAATCGAATACGCCTGTTGCGATACCGCCTGCCGCAAAAATAAGTGCTGTGCCTGCCAAAGAAAGTGCAACAGGGTAGCCGAGTAATAGCACTATACAGGCTACTGCGAACATGATTAGGGGTAAATATTCAATCATCAGAGAGCCCCTTCACGTTTGAATTTATGTTTGACTTGAATACCGGCAAGTGTTGCAATATTTCGAAGTATCTCAGAGAGAGCCTGTAGTAACATTGTCGCGACCATCACTATGATGAGTGACTTTAAAAGGTAAACCAGCGGAATGCCTGCGGCTTCTTGGGATGTTTCGAATATGCTCCATGAGCTAGTGATATAGGGCCAGCTACTCCAACCTATAAAGGCCATGACGGGAATCAATAGAAAAATTGTACCTAGCAGGTTAATAGTCGCTTTACCTTTCGTCGATAATTTGTGATAGAAAATATCGACCCTTACGTGTTCATCAAGTTTGAGTGTATAGGCGCTCGCAATGAGGAAGACTGTCGCATGCAGATACATGATAGTTTCTTGCGCGATGATAGAGCTATGGTTAAATAGGTAACGCAATACCACTGTGATACATGTTAACACGACCATTGCAATATTTAGCCATGACACCGTGTGCCCTATTGCGTTGGTAAACTGATCTATAGTGTGAATTGTTTTTGAGAGACAAGTGCTGAAAGCCATTATATAGAGTGTTCGTCCTTGTATACGGGATTTATTATTATGTCGGTGGGGGTGCCCGCCCCAAGCCCTATTATAAACAAACTCACCTAAATCAACCTAATAGTACTTCATTAAACCTTACCGTATCGAATTGTTACTATGTATCGGGTGTGGCTGTCATTATTCTGAAATAGACCTGTCACATGACTGTCATATATTGACTCTATAGTGTGCTCAAACCGGATAGATAGTGTTATTAAATTTGTCCTTTAGAGGTTTACTGCACCGCAAGATAAGTATTTTGTTTTGTGAGCAACTATATTGAATTTGGAGATAAATATGAAATTTAAGAAACTATTTGCTGCATTAACGATGACAGCAGCAGTAGCAGGCGCTACTAACGCGACCGCAGCAGCAAAGGTAGATGACAATCTAGCGACTTATGTAAAAGCAAGTGGCGTATCAGGTAACTTGTCTAGTGTGGGCTCTGACACGTTAGCAAACCTCATGACGTTGTGGGCAGAAGATTTTAAGCGTAACTACCCAAATGTAAATGTGCAGATTCAAGCAGCAGGTTCTTCTACGGCTCCACCAGCACTGACTGAAGGGACTTCAAATGTTGGCCCTATGAGCCGAAAGATGAAGGATAAGGAAGTTGAAGCATTTGAAAAGAAATTTGGATATAAGCCAACAGCCGTTCCAGTGGCTATTGATGCACTGGCTGTATTTGTAAACAAAGATAACCCAATCGAAGGCTTAACGATTCCTCAAATTGATGCAATATTCTCATCTACTCGTAAGTGTGGCTATGATGCTGATGTATCTAAGTGGAGTGAGCTAGGGTTAAGTGGAAGTTTGGCGAATAGCAGCATTCAGCTGTTTGGTCGTAACTCTGTATCAGGTACCTACGGGTACTACAAAAAGAAAGCACTATGTAAAGGTGATTTCAAGAACAATGTAAATGAGCAGCCTGGTTCTGCATCTGTTGTACAGGGTGTATCTGAGTCAATTAACGGTATTGGTTACTCGGGTATTGGTTACAAAACCGCAAGTGTACGTGCGCTAGCACTTGCTAAAAAGCCAGGACAGCCTTTTGTGGACGCAACTCCAGAAAATGCAGTAACTGGAAAGTATCCATTATCTCGCTTCTTGTACGTTTATGTTAACAAGGCACCTAACAAGCCGCTTTCTCCGTTAGATGGTGAGTTCATCAAGTCAGTATTGTCTAAGCAGGGTCAGGAAGTTGTTGTGAAGGATGGGTATGTTCCCCTTCCTGCCGCGGTTGCAGCCAAGAGCCTTGCTGAGCTAGGTCTTAAGTAACCCTTACCTTGTTTGGTGATGATTGTTTGATCATCACCGGCGCTCAGTCAGAAAGCCCTGATTTATTCAGGGCTTTCTGCGTTTTTACGTCCTCTTTTATCTTGTCGGTTATCGGAATGTGACAGTGTTGTAATATAATTGTCATATTAACTTATTATCCTTCTGTCATTGTAATTGGATCATGCTTTCGGACTGTATTAATAATGAATGATCAAGCTGTTAAAAGAACGCCTAAGTTAGATTTTGAAACGCCTCAGTTGCTCCGCTACCGCAAACTTCGTGCAATTAAAGATAAGGTTGCTCAGGTTTCAATTGGGATGGGGGGTGTGAGTGTAATTGTTGCGATCACACTGATTTTTTTCTATTTGCTGTATGAAGTAATGCCGCTGTTTCAGCCCGCAGATATGAGTCAGGCGGCGGCATACAGTATCCCCGGTACTGATCAAGGTGCTGTAGGAAAAACAGTCTATCTAGCGATGGAAGAGCAGGCCGAAAAAGCAATAAGGGTGACGGATTCAGGAAACGTCATTTTCTTTAATGTGCAAGATGGCTCGACCGTTAGTACTCAAATGCTACCCGTACCTAATGGCGTAAAGGTAACCAGTTTTTCTGAAGCCGCTACAGGAAGCCATTTGGTGATTGCAGGCTTATCTGATGGCACGGCAATTGTGTTTAAACACAGTTATAAAATGACATTTCCTGATGATGTTCGTGTTATTACGCCATTCATAGAGTACCCATACGGTGCATCCCCGATCGTCTTAGGTGGAAACGGCGTCGCCATAAAAAATAGCGTATTACGCGATTCAGAGACGGCTGTGTTTGTGGTCGGAGTTAATGAACACAATGAGCTCTTTTCGACATACTTTAGCAAGGAAGAAGACTTTTTAAGTGGCGAGATTACACTAGAGGCGTCGGAAGTCGCCATGCCAACGGTGAACGGTGATATTATCGATATGCAGTTAGGGCCAGATCTAAGGTGGCTTTATGTTGCAACATCTAACGGCAAGCTTGATGTTTATGATTTGTTTGATCATGACAACCCTGTATTAAACAGTCGGATTGACCTAACCGAAGGAAAGCATCAAATAACCTCGTTGGAACTTTTACTCGGCGGTATATCGGTTCTGGTCGCCGATTCGAGTGGGGAGGTTTCTCAGTGGTTTATGGTACGGGGCGATAGCAATGAGTTTTCGTTGAAAAAAATACGCACCTTTGAACATGGTGATGCTGCTATCACAGGGATTGCACCTGAGCATCGTCGCAAAGGGTTTGTTGTGAGTGATGAGCAGGGCCATGTATCGATTTTTAATTCTACAGCCCATAGAATGCTATTGGATGAGAAGGTAAGTGATGGCAAAGTCAGTCATATCACGATAGCACCTCGTGCGAACTTCTTGATATTTGAAGATGCCGCATCACAGATGGTTCTTTGGAAAGTTGACAATGAGCATCCTGAAGTATCTTGGCAGGCTCTGTGGGAAGAAGTCTGGTATGAAGGTTATCAAGAGGCAGATTATATTTGGCAATCGTCTGCTGCCAATAACGACTTTGAACCTAAGTACAGCCTGATGCCTTTGGCATTTGGCACACTAAAAGCCGCTTTTTACGCAATGCTGATTGCGACGCCGTTAGCTATTTGTGGTGCGCTTTATACAGCTTACTTTATGGCTCCCCGGTTGCGTCGAAAAGTTAAGCCTGCCATTGAACTGATGGAAGCATTGCCAACAGTTATCTTGGGTTTCTTGGCCGGTCTGTTTTTTGCGCCCTTTATGGAAGTTCATTTACCCGGTATTTTTAGTTGGTTATTGATCACGCCTATTTCGATTGTTCTGTTTGGTTATGTGTGGGCGAACTTACCTGAAACCATTCGTCACAAAATACCGGAAGGCTGGGACCCACTATTATTGGTGCCTTGGATCGCATTGGTCAGTTGGTTCTGTTTTGAAATGAGCCCAGTGCTGGAAATGTGGTTTTTTGATGGCGATATGCGTAGCTGGTTAACGAATGATTTGGGTATCGATTTTGACCAACGGAACGCGTTAGTAGTGGGCGCAGCCATGGGCTTTGCCGTAATCCCTACGATTTTTTCAATCACTGAAGATGCTATCTTTAGTGTGCCGAAACATTTGAGTTACGGTTCGCTAGCGCTAGGGGCAACCCCTTGGCAGACGATGACCCGAGTGGTACTGCCTACTGCTAGCCCAGGTATATTTTCAGCCGTAATGATCGGTATGGGGCGAGCTGTTGGTGAAACGATGATCGTTTTAATGGCGACAGGAAATACACCGATTATGGATGTGAATATCTTTGAAGGTATGAGAACGCTCTCGGCTAATATAGCCGTTGAGATGCCCGAGTCGGAAGTGGGTGGTTCACATTATCGTATCTTGTTTCTGGCTGCGTTTGTGCTGTTCTTGTTTACCTTCGTGGTGAATACACTGGCAGAGTATGTCAGGCAGCGATTGCGTAACAAATACAGCGTAATTTGATAATTAGTCCGCATTGAGTTTGCGCCACAAAGACGTTAATGAAGAGATAATACAACATGCGAGTTTCTTTAAAAAAATGGTCACAGAAGGGCAGCCCCTGGGTTTGGTTGAACGCCGGGGCGGTAGCCATCAGTTTGATAATGGTGGTGGGGTTGCTAGGGCTGATCGCTGCAAAAGGGTTGGTTCACTTTTGGCCTCATGCGGTTATGGAGGCAGAGCATACCGCCGTAGATGGCAGTCGATCCGTCATTATCGGTGAAATTGTTGAGACAGAAGACGTTACCGCAGAGCAGCTTCGAACGGCTGGTGTTTCGGTATCTGAAGGGGTCGATTTTTTGAGCCGAAATCTGCTCAAAATTGGTAACCGTGATGTCAGTGGTTTTGACTTTCGCTGGGTATTGGATAGAGAGTTGAGTAATAAGCATTACCCTGAGAAAGTCATGGTAATGGAGCGGTATGAATGGGGTAATTTTTACGGTTATTTGCAGTCAGTTAAAGAGGCTGGTCAAGAAGTCAGCTTATCTGAAAATGGAGATTTGTGGGCTGAGTTTCAGAGCCGCATTGAGCGAGCTGAAGGCATCCGTGAAAAGATTGAACATATAGAAAAGGGTGAAATTGGCAGTATCAATAGAGGTCTTGAAAGATTACGCCTAAAACAACGAGCGCTTGAACTAAAGGGGAATGCTACACCAGATCGCTTGGCAGACATTCAAGCTGAGCGGGCAGAGTATGATGCCCAGTATGAAGGCCTTCAAGCAGAATTAACGGATCTATATGGTTTAATTAATCGTGATAGTTTAGTGGCTACCACTATGGATGATTCTGTTGTTGAAATTCCCCTCGCGAAAGTTGTTAAAGCGTTTCGTCCTAACCAGATGAGCCTATTCGAAAAGATTATATTCTATGTTAAGCAAGTAGGCTCTTTTATTACTGAAGACCCACGAGAGGCGAATACTGAGGGTGGTATTTTCCCCGCGATTTTCGGTACCGTTATGATGGTGATTCTAATGTCGATCTTAGTGACCCCATTAGGCGTTATCACCGCGGTTTACCTAAGAGAGTACGCTCGACAAGGGCCTTTGACTCAACTTATCCGTATTGCAGTTAATAACCTTGCAGGAGTGCCATCCATTGTATATGGCGTATTTGGTTTGGGATTCTTTATCTACTTTATAGGTTCAGGGGTTGATCAAGCTATGTTCCCTGAGGCACTTCCATCTCCGACCTTTGGTACACCAGGGCTATTATGGGCGTCAATTACGCTTGCGCTGCTAACGTTGCCGGTCGTGATTGTTGCAACTGAAGAAGGCTTGTCGCGTATTCCTCGATCTATTCGTGAAGGTAGCTTGGCTTTGGGTGCCACCAAAGCCGAGACATTGTGGCGAGTGGTTATTCCAATGGCTAGCCCTGCCATGATGACAGGCGTTATTTTGGCTATTGCTCGAGCAGCAGGTGAGGTGGCTCCGTTAATGTTGGTGGGGGTTGTTAAGCTGGCACCTTCGCTACCCTTAGATGGAAATTTTCCTTATCTTCATCTTGATCAGAAATTTATGCACTTAGGCTTTCATATTTATGATGTTGGGTTCCAGAGCCCAAATGTCGAAGCCGCAAGACCTCTTGTATATGCGACATCGTTGTTGCTTGTTGTGGTGATTGCGCTTCTTAATTTATCGGCGGTCTCTATACGAAACCGTTTGCGTGAAAAGTATAAAGCGCTTGAAATGTAAGAATTGATAACCGATGAGCGTTACACTAATGCTCATCGTTAACTCACAGTTTTAGTTTAGAAGAGTGAATGACCAATGACTGAAGTAGCAAACCGAGACGCAGAGGTCGCGACCGCTGAAGAGCCGCGCACCCACGGAATAGATATCAGTTCGCTAGGGCGATCGTCCGATACCTTGAAGTTGGAAGATGAAAAAACCAGCTTGGAAGTAAAAAATTTAAAATTGCACTATGGCGAGAAAGAAGCGCTTCATGGTATTGATTTGATTATCCCTCAAAAGCGAGTAACCGCTTTTATTGGCCCATCGGGTTGTGGTAAATCGACTTTATTACGCTGTTTTAACCGCATGAATGATTTAGTTGATGGTTGTAAGATTGATGGCCAGATTCTTCTAGAAAATCAGAATATATACCAGCGTAATGTTGATGTTGCAGACCTGCGCCGACGAGTCGGCATGGTATTTCAGAAGCCAAACCCGTTCCCGAAAAGCATCTATGAAAACGTGGCTTATGGTCTTCGTATTCAAGGAATCAATAAAAAGCGTGTATTGGATGAAACGGTTGAGTGGGCGCTTAAATCAGCAGCATTATGGGATGAAGTAAAAGACCGTTTGGATGATAGTGCATTAGGGTTGTCGGGAGGTCAGCAGCAACGACTGGTGATTGCTCGCACCGTAGCGGTAAAGCCAGAAGTATTGCTGCTTGATGAGCCTGCATCAGCATTGGACCCTTTATCAACCTTGAAAATAGAAGAGTTGATTCACGAGTTAAAAGATGAATATACCATTGTCATCGTTACTCACAACATGCAGCAGGCTGCCCGAGTCTCAGACTACACAGCCTTTATGTATATGGGGGATATGATTGAGTTCGGTAGTACCAATGAACTGTTTACTAACCCTACCAAAAAACAGACTGAAGATTATATTACCGGTCGATATGGTTAGTGATATTTAACGATCGCGTCCATTCGATAGTTGTTCAGGAATTGTAAGCGGTCGTCACAGTATGGCGAAGTTAATGTAAGCCGAAGCAAGTATAAACCAAAGCAAGTGTAAACCAAAGCTATTGGGACAAGTACAAAAGAGAAGGTGAAGAATGGACGTTACAACAAAAGATAGTCATAAACAGCATATTTCCCAGCAGTTTAATGCAGAGCTGAGTGAATTAAAAAACCACCTTCTTGTGATGGGCGGCGTAGTTGAAAAACAGGTGTCAGAAGCGGTCGAGGCACTTGTTAAGAGTGATGGCGGTCTTGCAGACTCTGTTCGGGCAAGGGATGAAGAGGTTAATCATCTTGAGCTTATGATCGACGAAGAGTGTACACAAGTCATAGCCAAACGCCAGCCAACCGCTAGTGACCTTCGTTTGGTAATGTCTGTCGCTAAAATGGTAAGTGATCTAGAGCGAATGGGCGATGAGGCAAGTAAAGTCGCTAAAATGGCGATAAAATTATCTGAAGAAGGTGAATCACCTCGTGGCTATGTAGAGGTTCGTCATATTGGAGAGAACGTCAGTCGCATGGTTCGTGACGCTCTTGATTGCTTTGCCCGCTTTGATACTGAAAAAGCCATAGCCGTTATTAAGGAAGATAAGGCGGTGGATAATGAGTATCGGACAGCGACACGATCTTTAGTAACCTTTATGATGGAAGATCCTAGAAGTATTTCACAGGTACTCAGCGTTATGTGGGTACTTCGAGCACTGGAGAGGATTGGTGATCATGCCTGTAATATTGCTGAGCATGTGATTTACATGGTGAAGGGGAAAGACGTTCGTCATATATCCGTTGAGCTTGCTGAAAAAGCAATTAAGGCAAGACGATAGGTCAAAGAGATAAGGGCAAGTGGCTATTTGAACGTGAAGTAAGCGAAGGCAAGGAAGACATGCCTTCGCTTAACAGAAAGCGGAAGTCCTAGAACTTCGCGCTTAGCTGTAACCATACCTTTGTAGTATCGGTCGGTGTTCCTGCGTCACCTTGACTGTACGCAGCGCCTTTTAGCAATACGTTATAGCGGTCAGCAAAATCTTGGCTGATGGCCAAATCAATTTCATCACCGTAGTCTTTACTACCCTCGTTAGCGTCAAATGTGTGGTAAATTAACGCGATTTTTGGTCCTGCCAACTTAGTTGATACAGACACATAAAGGTCTTCCAAACCGTCTGCAGGTGTTGCCAAGAACTTATCAGCCCAACCGTTGAACTTGTGGTTAGTACCTAATGGTGTAGAGAATCCGTAGTTACCATCATCAGACCCTAATACTTCATAGCCCACTTTAGCCGTGACACCTGAAAAACCAGCACCAAACTCTGCAACGTAGTAGTCTGCTTCATAGGATGCAGCGTTATCGGTTTCTTGTGTGGCGTACTCCAGTGTATAGAGCAAAGACAGCGAATCTAAGTCAGTCTTACCTGAAAATCGTGCACCGTAAGTGTCACTGATATCTTTAAGCAAGTATGCATAAGCGCCTACTGTACCGAATGACAAGCTCTTATTGCTGATATTTAATGCCTGGTGGTTTTCACCATTGATGTTTTTGCCCAGTATATTGTTTACATTGGTAATGTTGGACAGTATTACTGTGGTGTCAGGTAGTGATGTATTAACCAAGGTGAATGCGTCATAGGTCTGCTCGTTCTGCCTCCAGCCTACTCCGCCTACGAAACGTTGGTTATCAAGCAAAATGCGTTGACGACCATATCGAACCAATGTGTCTGCTGGTGCAGCATAATCAAGATACGCTTGGTTTACTTCTGTATATTTTGGATCAGCGACAACAGGGTAGTCTGTTTTGCCATTCAGTACATCGTTATAGTCACCAGACAAAACTTGAGTGTTGTTGTCAAACTCTATAAATGCCGTGGCATTCTGATACTGTTTAGTTTTGTAGTTTAGGCGAGTCTTCAGTGTTGACGCATTAGCGTCTTTGTTTTTGCCATCCTGGTCGACAAACTCATAGCGGTATCTAAAGCTGAGTGATGCATCCCCGCCGGTTACAGCCTCTTCAAATGACGTTGCTTGCTCGGCTGCAAAAGCCGTAGATGTACTCGCAATAGCAATCGCCAGTGCTGATAATCTTAGTTGTTGCTTCATGTATATACTCCTAATCAAATAGAAAAATTCTTCGCCGTCTCGACTATTTTTAACCGACTTCTGGTTTTTATTATTGCTCTAAGGACACGGTAGAAGCGATACTAAACCTATTCCTTGATAAGTATCAATAGTAATACTTAATAGGTATGAAATTGCTTCTTTTTGGGTCTTGGGAGACAAATTTGGTGCATGCTATTAGGGCGTTAATTTCTGCTATTTATGGTCGGCTATCAGTGAAGTATGCCGCAGGTTAACTAAATCAAGGTTATGTGTAAGGGCTTTTGAACACTGGGTTCTTGACGATTAAAGGCTGTCAGGCGATAGTGTTGCTTAAGTGTTAGTGCCGCTAGACTTAGGTGCGAAAACGATTTCAACAATAGAAAACGGTGGTTCAATTATGGTGCATCAACTAAAAGTCTTAGTTTTCGTAATGATTGCAGTTCAATCTTTTTTTATATACGCGCAAAATAATGTTGAACTCGCCAATAAAATTGTAAATCGCTCAGGTTTGTCTGAAATGATTAATCAGTTTCCTGCGCTATTAAAAGAGGGGATTCGACAGGGTGCTGAGCAATCAGGGGGCAATAGCCAGAAGATGGTGATGCAAATTAGTCAGATAATTGATCAGACTTTTGGCATCAATGAATCTATTGAGATTATTCGTAACGACTTAAGTGATCAGCTAACTGGGCAGGAGTTAGCGAGTGTGCTTGAGTGGCTGGATTCTCCACTCGGGAAAAAAATCACAGCCATGGAAACCGCGGCGATGACGTCTAGTTCTTTTCAGGATATGCAGTCACAGCTTTTAGGTTTACAGGAGAAGTATCGAGGAAGTGAGCGAGAAAAACTATTTCAATCGTTTGATAAGGCGACCAATGCAACGGAAGCGTCTTTGGAGACCGCCATCGCGGTTCAATTGACGTTAGCAAGTGCCATCTCAGCGTCTTCTGATAATCCTCAAATGCCCTCGTATGAAGACCTTAAAAAAAGCATCGAGGATAACCGGTTTATGATGAGAGGTGTCATTGGCCAACAGGTATTTGCAAACTATCTTTATACTTACCAGCAGCTTACTGACCAAGAACTTAAAGCCTATGTTGACTTTACCGCGTCGCCTGCGGGGAACCATTATAGTTTGGTAGTGAATGAGTCAATTAAAAACGTATTGCTTAAACCTTCAGAAGTCATAGGCTCAAAGATAATGGGAAATGTTACTTCTGGGTAAATTGAATAATTATTAAAGGAGAGCTAAGTGTGGCTGATACAATTTTTACAAAAATTATAAATAGGGAAATACCTGCAGGTATCGTTTATGAAGATGAGCTTTGTCTTGCATTTAGAGATGTGAATCCGCAAGCGCCTGTTCACCTATTAATTATCCCCAAACAGCCTATTGCCACGATTAATGATATTAATGCGTCAGATAGAGAGTTGGTAGGTCACCTGTTTTTGACAGCAGGCAATATTGCTAGAGACATGGGCTTTGACGAAGACGGCTATCGGGTTGTCATGAATTGTAATGAGGCGGCTGGACAGACGGTTTATCACATCCACCTTCACTTACTGGCGGGTAAACCTCTTGGCTGGCCGCCTTATACCGATAGGTTAAAAGCTTAGGCGTTTAGAAACAGCCCCTACTGCACAGTATTGCCTAGGTAGGCTTGGCCAGCTTAGGTAATTTACCTTCTAGTCCCATAGCATACTTAATGACTTTATTCTTGCCAAATGGCAGCTTGTCAGCTAGCACCAGACCTATATTTCTAAGTAGCTTTAAGGGAGGGTTGTTGTTGCTGAACAGGTGATAGAATAGGTCCATGATTTCCATCATCTTCTGGTTTTCAATTTTTCTAAGGCGTTCATATTGGTGTAGGTTTTCGACTAGGCCGATATCTTTACCTTGAGTATGAGCGTCTGAGATTACCTCAACAAGTGTAGCGGCATCCTGGAAACCTAAATTAACCCCTTGTCCCGCTAGTGGGTTAATCGTGTGGGCCGCGTCTCCTGCTAATGCCACGCGTTGGTCTATATAGTCTTGAGCATGACGCTTAACGAGAGAGAAGCTACCCTTTTTCAGCAGGCCTATTAATGGGGGGAGTTGTGACGGAAAATTCTTGCTAACCTCACCCATAAACGTTTGCTCATCTTGAGCCATCAGCTGCCGAATTTTGTCAGGTTGGTCATACCAAACCAGTGAGCCATAGTGCTTTTTGTTCACATCCATTAGCGGCAGAAAGGCTAGTGGGCCGGTGCTGGTAAATGCTTGCCAGGTAATATCCTGTTGTGAACCTTGATATTCTACGGTGGCGACTAGTGCTTGTTGTTCGTATTGGTTACTGTTCATGCCAATAGCTGCCCAGTCCCGCACTTTAGATAGTGCACCGTCAGCGCCAATAATAAGCTTGGCGTTTAGTTCAATCAACTTGTCTGATTGACTATTCTGGGTAAACAGAACGGTCGGGTGTGGAGTACCGAAGTCGATAGATTTAATATTGCTAGGGCATAACAGGTCTATATTGTCGTATTGTGCCATGGCTTGATGAAGGCCTAGCTGGGTAATATTGTTTTCAACGATATGCCCTAAATACGGGTGGCCAATATCGGTGCTATCAAATAGTGTTTGGTTGAGTGGCGCACCTGCAAACGATAAAGGTGTGTCTAGTTTCTCTGTAACCCCCATTCGTTGATACGGGCAGGTTCTCATTGCGCTAATAAACTGCCAGGCACCCAGGTTTCTTAATATCTGTTCACTGGCATAACTTAACGCCGACACTCTAATGTCGGGCGCTTGGTTTGCATCATAAGGAGGTGGGGGGCTGCGGTCGAGTATTGCTATGCGCAAACCAGTAGGCCCCAGGCCACATGCAATAGCAGCACCAACCATACCTGCGCCGACGATGGCGACATCATAAGAGTTTTGAGTCATTTAGAACGTGTTATCCGGTAGCGACAATTGATTGCGTCTACTATATGAGGTCTGGCCTTATCATTCAATATACGAGAACAATAAGGTCAGCAAAGCGGAGTTATTAAATAGGCTGGTTGTTTAGGTGAGGGTTAGCCGGTTTTTTTCTTACACAACCAACTTGGTTTTGGCGCATCAGGGTTGGCAAACCCTTCGGATAGCATAATGGGCTCAACCAATGCTTGATAGTCTTTAAACCTCATTTTGATAATTTCACTATGGGACCCTGCACTGAAAGCAATTTCCTCGTTTTTGGCCAGTTCGTCGTAGAGATAAACATTCATACCAAAAAGATTGCCAAACGGCGGCATCGCACCTACTTCGCAGTCTGGGAAATGGTCTTGAAACTCATCTTCATCAGCTAGTGCAATAAAATCAGTCCCCATAGACCTAATAAAACGATCCCAGCGGATTCGACATGATGCAGGCAAGACGATCATAGCCATGGTGCCATCAATCGTGACGATGACTGTTTTGGCAAGTTGGTTACCTTTGATATGTGCTCGTTTTGCTATTTCTTGTGCGGTATATGCAGGTGAGTGATTGACGGATACATAGTGAACTTTCTCGTTATCGAGATGTTTCTTTAACTGTTCTACAGGCATATGCTGTGACTCCAACTGTAACGAAAGTCGGCTCTTTTGAATGAGCGCTTTCAATGACAAAATTGGCTCTCCATGCTTGGCGCGTTAGCGCCTCTTTTATATCGGGTACTGACTTCCTGTTAATTTCAGCTTAGTTCAGCTGTTGAAATTTAGGCAATGAAAATATCGATAGATAGTTGGAATTGGTGATAATTGAGTGAAGGTTCTCTATTGAATGTAGACGTTATTCTCATTCAGATTTGATTTTACATTTGTTGTTGGTTTATGGGGTGTACGCTAAATTGTTAATGCTGAATGGTGGGGAGGCTACTTTATAGTCTTGAAGAAGTGCACCCTATATCGATTTTGGTGGAGTGAGGTGTGGACCCAGTACCCACAAAAATATTTGTAGGCACTGAGCGCATTAGGTTTAAGCTACCTGATGCATATGTACGTCTTGTTGTGGGAATGGAATAGAAATACCTTCCGCATCAAATGCCACTTTAACGGCTTCATGAGTATCAAAATAGACATCCCAATAGTCTGCGGTGTCAACCCATAAACGAACGATAAAGTTAACTGAGCTATCCGCTAGTTCTGACACGACAATCGTCGACGCAGGGTCTTTAAGTACGCGGCTATCGTTATCAGCAATACGTTGTAGTATCTCTTTGGTTTTTTTGATGTCATCCCCGTAGCCAATGCCGAATACGAAATCGACTCGACGTGTTGGCTCAACATTAACATTAATAAGACTGTTATTTGATAGAACACCATTAGGAATGATAACGCGACGGTTGTCTGTAGTCGTTAATACGGTATTAAAAATCTGGATTTCCCTTACCACACCAAGATGACCACCACCTTCAATCAGGTCACCTACTTTGAACGGTTTGAATATGAGTATTAGTACTCCCCCCGCAAAGTTGGACAAACTGCCCTGTAGAGCAAGACCGATGGCCAGACCAGCGGCACCTAGCACTGCAATAAATGAGGTGGTTGCAATACCGACCATTGACGCAACCGAGATAAGAAGAAGGCCTTTTAAGCCCACTGATACCAAGCTGGCAATAAACTTATGCAGTGTGGGGTCTATGTTGCTTTCCATTTTGCTAAGGGTCACCTTAACGACTTTATTAATTAGCCAAAGGCCCACAATAAGCGTTATAAGTGCAAGTAGTAATTTAGGGGCGTATGTTAGGCATAGCGTCCACAATGTCTGAACTATTTCTTGTGCCTGATCTGAATTTCCGAAAAGGTCATCCATTCATTTTCTCCATTTTTTTGGGGGGTACGGTTTTTGTAATAGCTATATTAAAACAAAAAGTATAAATAGGGACAGTAACTAATAACTTTTCAAGAAAAATAATGTTGGTCTCTGATTAGAAAAGGCTAGATTAGGGTAATTTGTTTGCTGCCTTTATTTTCTTTAGTGACTTCACCCACAATGCTGGCATGGATGTAGCCGGCAGAGGCTAGCGCTTCAATACAGGCGTCTGCATTTCGCGCAGGAACGCCAGCTATTAACCCACCTGCTGTCTGCGGGTCAAATAGTATCGCGGTGTCAGGTAGGTCAGTAAACTGGTCGTAGTTGCTAATCACATGGCGTATTTTTTCGTTTTGTGGTTGCAGTGTGCTAACGATACCGGCTTTGAAACATTCAGATACCCCTTCTAGTAAGGGAAGTTCATTAAGTGCTAGTGTAGCGCTTACGTTTGAGGCCCTCAGCATTTCTACAAGGTGACCGACTAAACCAAAACCCGTGACATCAGTGCAGGCTTTAGCGTCGTGTTTAATTAGGCACTCTGCTGCAAGCTGGTTGAGCATGGTCATTGATCTTGTCGCGTGTTTGATCCATTGACCATGAGCTTCTGCCCGCATATCGGCAGCAAATAGTGCACCGGTCCCCAGAGGTTTGGTTAAGATGATTTTATCGCCAACCGCTAAGCCTGATTTTCGTAATAGTGTGCCAGGGTCTGCTAACCCGTTCACGACAAACCCTAGTGATAGCTCCGCGCCCTCTGCCGTGTGACCACCTACTAGTGTCATGCCACACTGGTTAAAGATCTTGGTTGCGCCCTCCATAATATGCAAAAGTTGTTGCTCTACTTTGGACTCTTTTGCAAAGGGCAGGGTGACAATTGCTTGGGCTGAATGAGGTGCCGCCCCCATTGAAAAGACGTCTCCAAGTGCATGGTTGGCTGCTATTTGGCCAAAGAGGTAGTCGTCGTCGATCATACTTCTAAATGCATCGACAGATTGTATGAGGTATTTTCCTGCTGGCACGCTTAATACGGCTGCATCGTCGGGGGCGTCAAGCCCAACTTGAATATCATTGTTGAGTGGCGTCGTGAGCTGGTTAATCACTCGTTGCAACGTGGGTTGCCCTACTTTAGCACCACAACCGCCACACCTCATAGGTGTTGACTCTATTTCTCCTGAAATATCGTGAATATCTGAACGGTTTGATTTGCCGCTAGGCATTCTGAAATCATCGAGCTGACGCATGAATTTTTGGTCAATATAGTCTTTCCAGCGCCACACCCATGATCCAGAAAAGGCCCATTGACCTCTGGATGCGACCGCAAATTTATCCCCTGTACTCACCAGGCTAAGAAATTTCGTTTGAGGCTTAAAAGGTTTTGGTGATTTATTTTGTAGTAATAGAAAAATATTATCTGCCAGAGGTTTCCCTTGCCTGACTGCAAATACCCCCGCTTTTGGACGCGGGTGGTTGACCATATCGGCAATATCGCCGCTGGCAAAAATATTGGTGTGTGAGAGTGTCTGAAGTGAGTCGTTAACGGTAATAAACCCTTGGCTACTGCAAGATAGCCCTGCTTTTGCCGGCCAGTTGGAGGGGGTTGCAGCCGTCGTCCAAATAATTTCGTCTAACTCCACCACTCGACCATCCTCTGAGAGTAGCTGCTTTCGTATTGGGGCATTAGCATCCTCAGAATGCTCAATGTGAGACACCCTAAAATTATCATGAACCACAATATCTCTTTTTTTAAGCAACGCCGTATATAGCTGGCGTACTTTTGAGTTATGGCTGGGGAGTATGTGGTCAGCACCCGACACAATGTGATATTCGATGTCGCGAGATTGCTTAGAATTAGGTTCAGAGAGGCTTTTAAGGTGGTGCTGCATGGCCAATAATACTTCTACGGCACTAGCGCCTCCCCCGACAGTGCCGATACGTATTGGTGAGGCTTTTGGGTCGCGGTGTTGCAGCGTTTTATTGTCATCTAGTAGGCGTTGTTGTAAACCTCGCCAGTAGTTCAAGAACTCAGGAACAGGCTTTACACTTAGGGTATTTTCGTCTGCTCCTTTGACCGATGATTTATCAGGTGTCGAGCCTATATCGATAGAGAGTATGTCGTAGTTAAACGGGGGGTGGTTTTTACAGCTGATGGTTTGCGTGTCTGTATTAAGCCCAATGACAGTATCTTCTATAAAGCGGACCCCACATGCTCTACATAGTCTGCCCAAATCGATATGTGTTTGATCATAGTGATAATGACCCGCAATTAACCCCGGCAGCATACCTGAATAAGGTGTTTGCACTTGACTTGATATTAGCGTTAACCGAACGCCAGGCAAAGACTTCATCGCCAGCATCTTGAGCGCTATGGCATGAGCATGCCCCCCGCCAACGAAAACGACATCACGTGAAATGGGCGCGGCGGTCATCATGTAAGTGCTTCTATTAAATAATGATGCTTTGATATTGCTGGGTTCATGACGGGGTCAGATTTCTCGTGATTGAACATTTGGATTGGTCGATAGACGAAGCCTATGCCTGATAGTTCGAGATATAGAGTCTACCAAAATATTAAGCAGTGCCGTGATCAAAATCAAAAACAAGGCTCTATCAAAGCGAAGTTCCTCAAATGCTGAGTCAATGAAGAAGCCGAGTGTATGAAGCCCGAGAATACCCAAAATGGCGCTCTCTCTCAAAATAACTTCCCATCGATAGAATAGAAAAGCGAGAAACGGTTTGTAAATTCTAGGGGTGACTTCATAAACATACAAGTTACCACCCTTTGGACTATCAACGCGCAGCTTTATAATCTCGGTATACCGACCTATTAGGTGGGCAATGATGGCGCCATTATGCCAGCTCAAGGCAAAGATGGCCGGAATCATTGAAGGGCCTGTGATGAGTAGAATGATAAATGCCAGAATTAGCTCAGGAATTGATCGCAGAATCACTAAAAATAGGTGTCCAGCGACTCGCTTTTTACGGGTAAAAAATAATGGTGAAATAAGAGGGTATAGAAGCAATGCTGTAATGCCACTACCGACCAAGGCTATTTGGGTGAGGATTAGCGTGTTCCAACTACCAATAAGTGCTTGCTCGTTCCATAAGGTAATTGACCAGCTAAGCGTCTGTTGCCACCCTTCGATACTTGATAAACCGTATTGCCGTAAGGGGGACGGTAAAATATCATGGCCAAAAAAACGGAGAATTAGGTCTGTGTTAACCACTGTTTGAAATGGTAGCCACAGAATAGACATAATGAGCAGCGGCATAATAAAGCGCCTTTTGGCCCAAAACCGCATCAGTGCGACCACCGCAATAAATAGATAAAGTACACCGGCGGCTTCTGAGTAATAGCCTTGCTTAAAGTATGATTCGAGGTGAAAGCCTAGTGTTGGAAGGCCTATAAAACCAAGTACTGAACTGCTGCGAATACCGCACTCAAGGCGATACTGAGTGTAGTGAATCAATTGGGGAAGCGCCGTCATCAAGCGAGCGTATAAATGCGAAGACCAACGACCAGTTTGTGGCGGTAGTAGTTGGTAGGCAGTCTGGTCGCTCTCTTCAAGGGTTTCAGCATACACTTTGGCAAATATACCGGTGTAAGGAATGATAATGGCCAATAGTCCTGTCAGAGTACTTAAACCAAACACTTGTAAAAACAGGAGTGCCCAGAACAACTCGTGAATAGAGCGAATAAAGGCAGATACAACTCTGACAACCCGCCACTCGAAAAGGTGTGCCAGCAGCATACCTAATAGCGCGGATACCGAGACACCTAACAGTGCAAATGCTAGTGTTGTCGCTAGGCTTGAGAATAGTTCGGGCGCCGACAATATTGTTGGCGTCAACATTCCTAACCCGATACGACTGATCTCTTGCCAGGGTTCTGATGTATTAATGCTGGTGTCAGCTAGCAATAGGCAGGCTATAGCGACTAGCAGCAAGCTAAGCGATAGCTTTTGCACACCCGTTGATTGAAAGCGTGAAAATGAATCTGGTTTGAGTAATGGTACTGGGGGCACGTTTGTCGTCTCAGTCTTGGTAGAGAGATCTTAGCTGAGAGGCCGAGAGGTTTTTTGTACTGCTATCAAGTTCAATTTTACCATTACGAATGCCCACTATTCGGTTACAAAAGCGCAGCGCAAGATCGACATTGTGTAGAGTCAGGATGACCGTGTTATGGCGGCTAGTAATTAGCTCCAATATTTGCTCAGATTGAACTTCATCAACCGATGATATTGGTTCGTCGCCGATGAAAGTGGACTTGTTTTGAAGTAGCGTTCGCGCTACGGCAACACGCTGCTGCTGCCCGCCGGATAGTCTGTCTGCTGATTGAAATAGGCTCTCTTGCAGACCAAGTCTCTCTGCTAATGGGCTTATTTTATCGACTTGTGCCTTAAAGGGGCGTAGTAAATTAACGAGGTTATAAGCAAAATGATGCTTATCTAGCTGGCCCATATAGATATTATGAAAAACAGATAGTGAAGGCACTAGCCCGTACTCTTGACCGCAGTATGCTGCTGTCTTGGATTGCTGTTGGTAAAGCGTACGCACCAGCGTTGATTTGCCGGCGCCGCTTTTTCCTACAATCGCTACCTTCTCGCCTTTCTCTATGGTGAGGTCTAGATTTTCAAATACGGGCTTACTATCCCAGCCAATCGACTGGGATTCCAGCTGAAATAGAGGCTGTTTAAACGAGATGGGCGATGCCGGTTTTGGTTCTATTGGCATCGCCGTGGTGGTCTCTGAAGGCGCACTGTGAGGCTGTATCACTTAGTCGATAATTCCGATACTTTTGGCGGTATTGAGTATAGGTTGATAGTCGCTATTAGCTGCTGGAACAAACCCTTCACGAGGAAATGCATTTAATATTTCCGGGTCTTTAATATCAAGTAATGCTTGTTTTACTTGCTGACTAAAACCTGTCCCCCACTTGGCATCAACATCGCCACGAATGGTCCATTGGTAATCAGGGTAGTCGGGTGTTTCCCATATAATGGATACTTTAGATGTGTCGATTTTTCCATCGGCTAGACCTTTGTCCCACACTTTATAATTCACTGCACCTAACTGATAAGCGCCTGACTGTACCAGCGCGATAGTGCGAGAATGATCTCCGCTGAAACCTACGCTTTTAAATAGCTTATCGGGAGATTGTTTAAAGTGTTCGCGGAGATAAAACTCAGGCATTAAGCGCCCTGAAGTAGAACCCTTTGAGCCAAATGTGAAGGTCATATTAGCTAGTTGGTCAGAAAGCGTTTCTTGGCGCTGTAGCTGAGTGGTATGATTCGCAATAATATAAGATTTAAAGAACTGGTCTTCAACCCCTTGGGCTATCGCTGTTGAATCGGGTACCAAGCGTCTTGCTTGTACGCCTGACAAACCACCAAACCATGCGAGTTGAACCTGATTGTTCCTGAACGCAGTAACGGCTGACGTATAAGACTTAACCGGAACGTATTTTACTTCAACTTTGAGCGTCTTTTCCAGGTAGGTCGCGACTTTACCAAATCGTTGCTTAAGCTGAGTTTCATCCTGATCGGGGATTGCCGTAAACACAAATGGCTCAGCATTCGATACTGAAACAATGCTAACACTCATTAGAATGGTCGCTAGGGTTTTAGCTAAACGTGATGATGAAAAAACGTGGGTGAAATTGATCATGGTTTTGGGTTATTTCCTTATTAAGAATTATTGTCAGCGTTTTTCTGTTTTAGTGGCCTTGTTCGATCCATTCAAGAATGCTGCTTTGGTTGCCTCTAAAAATAATCCGTTCAGCCTTTTTACTTAGCTGAAAGTCATACATTGGGTCGTAGTACTTAGCTAGTAGAATCTGAATCCATTCTTCATGAAGGGCTAGCGAACCGTTGTCTTGCTGTGCTTTAAGTGCTGCGTGCATTAACGTCTTAAGGTACTGGGTTTGCTCACCGCCGAGACGCTTCTGGATACGTGAAACACTGTTTAGCAGGTATTCTGAAAACAGATTGAAGCCGTCTTCTTCACCTGCGTGAAGCTGGTAGGCGTTAGTCATATCGATTACATAGTCTTGCAGCACTATCTCTATTCGTTCTTCCAATGGTGCTTCGAGCACAATAATGTCGCTGACCGTTGAGGTATCTCTGAACTCTTGAGGAACGGCATTGCGGCCAATTAAACGGCTTTCATCTTCTATATAAACAGGGCCGTTACGAAGGTGTCGAGCTTTTAGTAGTTCTATTGATAGCCTGTTTTCAAAGTCAATTTGGCTTGGCTGAGCCGTTAACTGTCTGCCAAAGCTGGAGCCTCGGTGGTTAGCTAGGCCCTCAAGGTCAACAAAATTGGGTGTCTGCTTTAACAAACGTGTTTTGCCGGTGCCTGTTCGGCCACTAATGATACGGTAGTTTTTTGTTTCTGCAGACACGGTCAGTTCATCAATTAAGAAACGGCGCATGGCCTTGTAACCACCCGTTACTAAGGGAAACTCTATGCCTGCTTCGTTAATCCATTGTTGCGTGGTGCGCGAACGAAGCCCACCACGAAAACAGTAGAGATAACCTTCTGGGTGTTTTTGAGTAAACGCCAGCCACTGTTCAATACGTTGGGCTTTGACGTCACCACACACCAACTCATTGCCTAACTCGATAGCGCTATCTTGACCTTTCTGTTTATAACGAATGCCGACTAGATGGCGTTCTTGATCGTTCATTAAGGGGTGGTTGATCGTGTGAGGAAAGGCCCCTTTTTCATACTCGATAGGCGCTCTAACGTCCATCATAGGAATGTTATTTAGAAACAGTTCTAAATAGTTGTCTGTATTAGGGCGAGTAGTCATAGCTATAAACTGTGTTTAGGGGTTAGAAATAAAATGAGACACCTTTATTTCAAAAACGTACTGTATAAAAGAAGTATAAAGAAAATGGAGGTGATAACCTAGGCAGCAGTTGAATTAAAGGCTACTAAACCTGAAAAATCACCACCCCAATGGATATAGATTCACCGTTTCAGCCATGACTAAAAATAAACTAATCAAAAACATTCAAAAAACACTCTCGAAAGGTGATGTGTCGATTACTCAGCCCGCGGGCTGCCAGGCGATCTCTCTTTATTTATTTAACCCTGATGTGCTAGAAGGCCCGTTGAGTCATGATGAAGCGCAAGCGGTCGTGGCTGAACCTGCTTACTGGTCTTTTTGTTGGGCGAGTGGGCAGGCGCTTGCTCGTTATATTTTGCAGAATCCAGCGTTGGTTGCAGGTAAGAATGTTCTGGATTTTGGCGCGGGGTCAGCCATTGTAGCTATTGCGGCCGCTAAAGCGGGAGCCAAGAGGGCTATTGCCTGTGATATTGACCTTGATGCACTAGATGCGGCTAAAGCAAATGCGACACTTAACAATGTATCGATAGATACTTCAGCTGATTTAGATAAGGCTTTGACTGATATTGATGTGATTGTCGCCGCAGACGTATTGTATGACCCAGAAAATATGCCTTTATTAGCACGGTTTAAACAATCGGCTTCACTGATTATTCTTGCAGACTCGCGCGTTAAACATTTGGGTGATGATGCTTATAAATTGAAGCAAACGATTACCTGTAGAACCTGGCCTGACCTCAATGAGTTCGAGGAGTTTAATCAAGTCAGGGTTTACCATGCGGTGGGGGAGGAGGTATAAATGTTAGGTCTTATCGCTCGTTCTGATGTAACAGAATCATATTCTAAATAACATCGTAGGCTGGAGAAGTTTGAGACACTATATGCTAGACAAAATAAAAGGGTTCACCAAATTGATGAACCCTTATTGTCGGAACAGGTCTATTTTAATCTTCCATGATAAGGCTTTCGCCGTTTTTATTTGGATTGTTATATGTCCTTAAAACCGAGTGCAAACGCATCCAATGAATTAACACTTTTCGGTTACACTTTCATCCTGAAAGTAACACCACTCCGTTGGTGTGCCTATTAAATTTCCTATAATCCCTGGCGTCCGTCCCAATCCTGGGTATCCTTAACAAGTAACGTCCGTGTTGTCCTTTAAATCCTTGCCTGCCTTGGCTGATCTTGCTTCCTGATTGGATAAATCCTGTTATCCACATATTCCTTTAGTTCAGTCCTTGAACGTCCTATCCCTCTCAATCCTGATGTTACTTACAAAGCGTCAATGCTCTGCGTCCTTGAATTAGATCCCTTAAGCTGACAGATTCCATCTGCTCCATGCTTCCCTTCGTATCCCTACGAAGATGCCTTCCTGGTAGTGTCCGTTTCCCTGTCTGCCTTGACGAGAGAAACTATACCAGTGGTCCTATTGCAGAAGTGTGACGATATTCACATTGGGTGTTTAGCCTGTATTGGCTTTAAAAATAATACTATTAAAATCAATGGGTTGTTGGTTTTTTTGTGTGTTTGTAGTCTTAGGAGTACAGTTATTAAGGGAGATATCCTACACCCTTGTAGGATATCTCGCACACGACTAATGGGCGATGTCCTACAGGCTTCGAGACTTGTAACAGAAGGGGTTATGGTTTTTTTGCATAATAGACAGAAGGCAGATCTAAAAGTGTGTTGAATATGGGGTGAAAAATGATCAGATAGAGCACTATTCCCAGCAGGTCAGTCGCGAGGTCGAGTAATGAAAATTCTCGATAAGGGAGAAAATACTGTACTAGTTCAATGAGCAAACCGTAACCGAACAGAGCGAAAGCCCATTTAATCGACTGGTGAGTTTGGAAGGCGATATGGCAGAGAAATGAAAGTATCCCAAACGCGATCAAGTGGTTAAATTTGTCATTAAAGGTTGACTGTACTGTGTGATCTACGGATGTGGTCGCCAGATAAAAAATAGCGGAAATGGCCGTCCATAACATTAGTCTGTGATAAATTGACCACTTACTATCAAATAATGGCTTAAAACTCAGCAGGATATTGGTAGACACAAAGTTCCTCCGTAGATGGATGTTTAAAACCTAGTACTAGCGCATGAAGCAGCATTCTGGGTGACTGTGCTATTACGGCTTCAGATCCATAAAGGCTGTCCCCCAATATAGCGTGGCCTAGCGATAGCATATGCACTCTTAATTGGTGTGACCTGCCTGTAATAGGGGTTAATTCTACCCGGGTGGTATTATTTGATCGGCTAATGACCTTATAAAGTGTTTGAGAAGGTTTACCTTGTTCGACATTGACCATTTGTCTGGGGCGGTTTGGCCAATCAGCCATAAGTGGAAGGTTTACTTCACCTTCCTCATCGGATAATAAACCGTCTACGACGGCAATATAGCGTTTTTGTGTTTCTCTATCATGAAACTGTCGGCTTAGCTCTCGCTGGCTATCCTTATTACAGGCGAGCACTACCAAACCAGACGTTTCGCAGTCGAGCCGATGCACGGTGAGCGCCTCCGGTCGGGTTTGCTGGATACGACTAATGAGGCAGTCTTTATGTTCTGGTGCTCGGCCCGGTACAGAGAGTAACCCGTTAGGTTTAACGGCGACTATGACATCATCATCTTGATAGACAATAGGGATATGATCTTTATTCATGGTTGCAAGGCACATAGGCAAAAAGAAAAGTGCTTTATACAACGAAATGCCTCGAATTGCTAAGTGATTTCAACTCTGACGGTTAACATAACGATATATTTCGATATGATAGTGCAGATGTTTGGCTAAAATAACGAAAAGGTGTTCTGTGAGTCTGTTTCTATATTGCAGAGGTATGGGGTTAACGTGGTTACGGGAAGGCAGGCTGCCTTTTGTCGGTGCAGATACGTTGATGGACCCATTTGTAACGAATGCACCCGTGAAAGAACCGGATGGATTTGTGGCCGTATCAGAGGAAGAGTATCGGGCAGAGCTAAAAAACCAGTATGAGGCGCTACCTGATGCACTTTCTAGCTTGATGACGTTTGAGTACTTTATCGAGCAAGCGGCGCAAAAACGAGCGTCTATAGAGGCTCAAATCCGTCAACGTTCTGTGCCTGATGCTATTTCCTTATCAGAGAAACAGCGAACATCTTTGACCTTGCTGAGCTTGTATGAGCGGGGAGATAACCCTGTGTTGTGGCAATATCACAGTGATAATCATCAAGGGGTTGTGATCGAGTTGGATCAAACACATGCTTTTTTTACTAGCAAGCAATATAGGGATGATCCTCAGTTATTTACACCTGTGAAATATGCGCAAGAGCGACCGCTTAAATTAAGAGAGATACATCCTTTCTCGCCTCTTTTTACCCGGAGTGAACAATACCAAAGTGAGCGAGAGTGGAGAATTATTAGGCCTGTTTCTGTAGCAGACAAAGCAATCGAATGCGACGGGCAGAAAATTTATCTGCACAGAATGCCTTCTGCGATTATTAAGTCAGTTACATTCGGTGCGATGATTAATCGTGAGTTAAAACAGAATATTTTAAGCTTGATGAAATCTGATTTGCGTTACCGACATATTCCGGTTTACGGCTGTTACCTTGATGCGACCCAGTATCAAATGCATCGTATTCAAGAAAACTAAATAGTGACTATGTCTATTCTCGCACATGGACTTATGTTAGATCGAAGGAGAAAAAATGAATAACCAACCAATCACTCAGCTGAACTTATCCGGTGGGCTGGATTATTTTTCAGAAGGGTTTCGACTCATCAGACAACCCGGTTTGCGCCTATTTGTTATCGCCCCCTTGATTATCAATACACTACTATTCTATTGGATGGTCACTGCTAGTTATGAGTTGTTTGGCGGTTGGATGATCACGCTAATGGAGTGGCTACCGAGTTGGTTGTCATTTCTGGAATGGTTATTTTGGCCACTATATGCTGTGGCTATTATTATGGTTTTGGCGTACTGCTTTGTGGCGGTGGCCAACTTAATAGGCTCTCCGTTTTACGGTTTATTAGCAGAAAAAGTAGAGCTGCAGTTGACCGGGCAATCAATAGAAAGCGATGACGATTTGAAAACGTTAATCGCGATTATTCCTCGTAGCATAGCGAGAGAGTTGCATAAGTTAATCTATTACATTCCACGTGCGTTGCTGCTTCTGATACTAGGGGTTATTCCTGGGGTAAATTTAGTAGCAGGGGTGCTGTGGTTTGGTTTTTCAAGTTGGATGATGACGTTGCAATATGCCGATTATGCGGCTGACAATAATAATAAGTCGTTTGCTCAACTTAAGCGCTTTGCTGCGGACCGGCGCTGGCCTTCTTTTTCGTTTGGTATGTTGGTGTATGTGGTGGCGATGATTCCTTTGGTTAACCTGGTTGCAGTGCCTGCGGCGGTTTGTGGTGCAACGGCTTTTTGGGTCAATGAGAAACAGGGGAATAAATCCTGAGTTTTACAGGATAATTTATCAGCGGGAATGACCAGATTTCAAAGCAAACTCCGAACAGTCATCTATGCTAATAGAATATTGAATAAAACAGGCACTCTATTAGACGTGGCGTACCGGTAATTTTCTTTGGAGAAAGTATGGCCAATATTAAGGCGTTAGTGGTTGATGACGCCAGTTTTGTTCGTGATCTGGTTAAGCGAACGGTTCGTAATAGCTTCCCTAGTATTGATATGGAAGAAGCGGTTAATGGGAAGAAAGCTCAAATCATGATGGAGCGGGGGGCATTTGACCTAATCCTGTGTGATTGGGAAATGCCCGAAATGAGTGGGCTAGAATTATTGCGTTGGGCTCGTCAGAACGATAGCTATAAGAAAACACCGTTTATTATGATCACTAGTCGAGGTGATCGCGACCATGTAATGGAGGCGGTAAAAGAAGGTGTCTCCGGATACTTAGGGAAGCCGTTCAGCCCTGAGCAGCTTTCAGGTCGTATTGTTAAAGCGCTAGGGTCAAAGCTTAAAAAGTCTGCACAGGTTCAGAGTTCGCCGTTGCAGGATGCCTTTAAACACTCAGCGTCTGTATTGACTGGAGCCCCAGTCGCTGCGAAAGCACCGCCTTCTGCGAGCCAGTCTGCATCGTTGTTAACAGGCTCTACGCCGGGCATGGATCAAGCGAAGAAGGCCGCGTCCAAAAAAGCAGGGGTTGCTCAAGGCGGCTCCAAAGGGGTGGCAGAAGTCAGGTTTGCGGGCAGTACTATAAAGTGCGTAATCAAGGCGATTAGCCTGACTGAAATTAAAGTCATTGCCAAACGAGAAGAGCAGTTCCCGGGGATTCTTGAATCAGCCGTTGTGGATCTAGAGTTGGAAGGCGAAGTGGCGCGCTTGAACGGCTATGTTCATCAGCTGCAAGCAGTTGATAAGCGCATGGATACTGACTTTGTCAGTATTATTATCCGTTTTGTCGATGAAGATCCGCAAAAGATGGAGCACCTATCAAAATATATGGCGAAGTTTTAGCATTGTCGTAAAGCTGCGGAAAAGGGCCACGATAGTGTTTTTATAGCCTTGATGAAGAGAGGCACGAACGTAATCAGGGTTTTTAATGGCGGATTATAAGTCAACTTTTAAGCTTCATATCACCCCAAAGAAATATAATTTTCAATTCCCTTAATCTTATCCTCAGGGTGATGATTGACGTAAATCACCGATATCCCACTACCGGCACAAATTTTCTCAATCAGCGCTAGCACCATCTGCCGGTTCATGTCATCAAGGCCTAGACAAGGCTCATCCAATATTAACAATGGAGGGTGTTTTACCATCGCCCGTGCGATTAATAGTAAACGTTGATCACCGTAAGACAACTTGCTAAAAATTTCATCACCCCGATCACTCATCCCCAGCAGTGCTAGCCACTCATTGGCAATGGTTTTTTGCCTGTCGGTACATCGAGTATACAAACCATTGCTATCATGAAACCCTGAAAGAATCACATTACGTAAGCCCGTGGTACCTTTATATTCCCATTGAAGGGCTGTCGATACATAGCCAATAAACTGCTTGATCTGCCAAATGCTCTCGCCGCTTCCACGCTTGAATCCAAATACAAAAATGTCGTTCACATAGCACTGAGGGTGGTCGCCGTTGATGATCGATAGCAAACCTGTTTTGCCGCTGCCATTCGGGCCGCTTAGCTGCCAGTGCTGATTGGGTTCAACGGTCCAATTGAGGCGATCGATGATTTTTTTGTCATCATATTTAATGGTCAAATCCGTCAACCGCACCAGAGGCTCACCGGGGTTTAATGCCGGGGTTTGGGTATCGGGGTCAGGCGCAGGGACAGTAAGGTCGGTGGTTTTAAGGTGCAGTAATTTGTAGAGTTCATCAAATGCGGTGGCATCATCGCGTTGCACTTGTAGTTGCAATTGCCCCTGATCGATATAGGCAATATGGGTAATAAATTCAGGGAACTCATCGAAACGGTTAAGCACCATCACCATGGGGACCGTTTTAATAAGCGTTTGTAAATGTGCTTGCAGCATCGCTAGGCTATGGGTATCTAAGCCATCAAAAGGTTCATCAAGAACCAGTAGGTCGGGCTTGCTGGCCAATGCGCGAATCAACATGACTTTGCGTGACTCGCCAGTAGACAGTTTACGAAATGACCGGTCTAACAATTTGGTGAGATCAAATTTATCAGCTAGTTCTTTGGCAAGTGCAATGTCTTGACAATCTTCGAAGAGAATTTCGTATACCGGTGTGCCTTCGGATATGACATCCATAATATCGGCGTCATCTTTTTTGCGCTCAGTCTCTATTAACACGGCTTGGGCTTCAAATGAGACTAGCCCTACGCGAGGGGTTATACCTGCGCTAGGAGCTATGCCGTCAAGGGTGCCCGATACAATGTCTCCCGCACCTGTGAGCACTGCTGCCAAGGCCGACTTACCCGCCCCGTTAGTGCCAGTGATCACCCAATGCTGCTGGGGCTCGATCTGCCAGTTGATGTGGTTAAGTTGAAAACGATCATCAAAATTAACCGTTAAATCATCAAAGCGAATGGGGTGGCTGAGAGTCATATGAGTCCAATACAATACTTGATAAATTTATCTGCTAAAAAAAAGGCCAAGATTTCAGGTATAAACCATCAGTCTTGGCCTTTTCGCTATCTTACGGGAGTAAGGCTGTTACCTTACGAGGGTTAAGATAGAGGGTCTTGTTACTGCTATCGTTTCAATTAAACGATTTTCTTCATATCAGCCATATGACCACGAAGTACAGTACCGATTGCTTCAACCGGGTGAGCGCGTAATTCAGCATTCACTTCGATCAAGCGAGCGTTATCAACACCCAAGTCGTCTAGCTTAAGGCCTTTACCAATCACATCAGTCTTGATGTCTTTCATGAAGTCAGCCAAAAGCGGTAGACAAGCATGATTATATAGGTAACAACCGTATTCAGCGGTATCAGAAATAGTTGCGTTCATTTCGTACAGCTTCTTACGCGCGATGGTATTAGCGATTAATGGCGTTTCATGCAATGACTCGTAGTAAGCTGAGTCAGCGATGATGCCAGCAGCGGTCATGGTTTCGAATGCTAGTTCAACGCCTGCTTTAACCATGGCTACCATCAGAATACCGTTGTCGAAGTACTCTTGCTCAGAGATTTCAACATCGCCCGCTGGTGTTTTCTCGAAAGCTGTTTCGGCAGTTTCAGCTCTCCAACCCAATAGGTTTACATCGTCATTCGCCCAATCTTCCATCATTACGCGAGAGAAAGTGCCGTTGATGATATCGTCCTGATGTTTGTTGTATAGCGGACGCATGATCTGCTTGAGTTCTTCAGCAAGGTCGAAACACTTGATCTTGGCAGGGTTAGAAAGACGATCTAGCATGTTCGTCACACCGCCGTACTTCAGTGCTTCAGTGATGGTTTCCCAACCGTACTGAATCAGCTTAGAGGCGTACCCTGCATCAATACCTTCTTCGATCATCTTGTCGAAGCATAATAAAGAACCGGTTTGCAGCATGCCGCAAAGGATCGTCTGCTCACCCATTAAATCAGACTTAACTTCAGCGATGAAAGAAGACATCAATACGCCAGCCTTATGACCGCCAGTACCGACTGCGTATGCCTTAGCTAACGCCAGACCTTCACCTTTCGGATCGTTGTCTTCGTGAACTGCAATCAGTGTTGGAACACCAAAGCCACGAACATATTCGTTACGTACTTCAGATCCTGGGCACTTAGGTGCAACCATGATAACGGTTAGGTCATCACGAATTTTCATGCCTTCTTCAACAATGTTGAATCCGTGAGAATAAGAAAGGCAAGCGCCTTGCTTCATCAACGGCATAATAGCGTTAACAACAGCAGTGTGCTGCTTATCAGGTGTCAGATTCAATACTACATCAGCAGTAGGGATAAGCTCTTCGTAAGTACCTACGGTAAAACCATTTTCGGTGGCGCTTTTCCAAGACTGACGCTTCTCGTCGATTGCTGCCTGACGTAAGGTGTAAGATACGTCACAACCGCTGTCACGTAAGTTCATGCCTTGAGCTAAACCCTGAGCACCACAACCGATTACAACAATTTTCTTGCCTTTAAGTGCTTCAACACCGTCCGGGAACTCAGAGATGTCCATAAAACGGCACTTAGCTAGTTGCTCAAGCTGCTCACGTAGTGGCAGTGTATTAAAGTAGTTGTTAGACATTGGATGCATCCGCTTGTTTAAATATGATTGAAATTGACTATCTTTAGATTCAGGGGTGCTACTGTATAGAAAAGTATGCCTTTCGTAAATTGAAATAAATGCAATACAATGTGCCATATTTTGCAAATGTGTGGATGGGCTGGCTATAATTGAGTATATGAATATACGTAGCCTGAAACACTTTCTAGCGCTGGCTGATGATCCTCATTTTGGTCGAGCCAGTAATGCCTGTAATATTAGTATCTCTGCGTTGTCTCGTAACATTAGGCAGCTGGAGGATGACTTAGGTGTAGTCTTATTTAATCGAGATAATCGCACCGTTGTGTTAACGACTGAAGGCCAGAAGTTTCAGCAGTATGCTCGTGGCGCGATCTCTGAATGGATCCTGATTCGAAATGAACTGGTGTCGAGTGATGACCTGCTGCATGGTCAAGTAAGCATGTACTGCTCCGTAACGGCTAGTTACAGCATATTGTTTGACTTGCTCAACCGCTTCCGTCAGACCCATTCGGGCATTGAAATCAAGTTGCATACGGGAGACCCCGAGCATGCTATTACCAGAATAATGGCCGGTGAAGAAGACATTACCATTGCTGCACATCCTCCGACGTTACCAAGAGGTTTAGCATTCAAACCGATACTGGTTTCACCACTGCTATTTATTGCACCTGCCGAACAAAGTGACCCTGATGTACCGCTAACCGCACCCTCATCTCCAAAAGAGTGGGCTACCGTGCCAATGATCCTCTCTGAAGGCGGTATCGCCCGCAATAGAATCGATACATGGTTTCGTAAAATGGATGTAAATCCGCGCATTTATGCGCAGGTTGCAGGTAACGAAGCCATTGTGAGCATGGTGAGCTTGGGGTTGGGGATTGGCGTAGTGCCGAAAATTGTACTCGACAACAGCCCGCTTGCTGACCGAATAAAAATATTAGACGTAAAGCCAACGTTAGAACCTTATGATGTAGGGTTGTTTACGCTCAAGAAAAGCTTGAAGAACCCACTGGTAAACGCATTTTGGTCGCTAGTGAAAGAATCGCGGTAACCAACCCCGTTCTTAAAAAGTTTGCATCATTATAATGCCTTTCTGTGAGCTTGATAGAGGCCTTCAATTGTTAGGCCCTCACCCATTGATGAACCCATTCAACTAACTTCTCATTGAATATATGGTTAATCATATATACTATTAATCATATGTTTTATTGGGGCTCTCCTTAAAATGCAAAAACGAAAGATTTTGTTTGTGTGCACAGGCAACGCTGCTCGCTCTCAAATGGCGGAAGCTTTGCTTCGTAATATGGCTGGTGATGATTTTGATGTGTTTAGCGCAGGAACCAAACCGGCAGGCGTTCACCCTCAGACTCTCGCTGTTTTGAACAAAATTGGCATAACAAAGGAAGGCCTCCGATCAAAAAGTGTGTCTGAGTTTAGAGGAAACGATTTCGACTTTGTTATTTCGCTTTGCGATAAAGCGCGTCTTGAGTGTAAAACCTACCCGACCTCGGGGAAAAGAATGGACTGGAATTTTGAAGACCCGGTTTATCGAGATGGCCCGAACCCTTTTGAGGCGACGCTAAATGAAATTAGCGGGCGTATTTCAATGTTTGTGCTGATAGAAACGAAGAAGGTTCTCCCTCAGGTTGAGCTTGATCCCGTTCAGTTTTTCAAAAGCCTAACAGATGAAGTGCGCTTACGTTGTTTGATGCTCATTCAATATGAAGGGGAGTTATGTGTTTGTGAAATGATGGAAGCCCTTGAAGATATACAGCCGAAGATATCACGTCACTTAGCGCTTCTGAGAAAAAGTGGTTTATTGGTTGGCCGTAGGCAAGGGCAATGGATGTTCTATCGTATCAACCCAGATCTTCCGGCATGGGCTAAGTCTGTACTTGCTGAAACCACCGAAAACAATGTTGGTTATATCGAGAGTAGTATTCAAAATCTTAATGCCATGGGCGAAAGGCCGAACCGTATTTCAGCGTATGGTTAGCGGTTATTTTAGTTTGTTGGGGAGATGTTTTTATGGGTGTTTTTGAACGTTATTTATCACTTTGGGTCGCGCTATCTATTGTGTTAGGTGTCACCCTTGGAAATCTAATGCCTGGCCAGTTTGCCTTAATTGCTGCATTGGAATGGGCGCATGTTAACTTCGTTGTTGCTGTTTTGATTTGGGTAATGATATACCCAATGATGGTCCAGATTGATTTCTCTGCTATCAAAGATGTAGGCAAAAAACCAAAAGGGCTTGCGCTTACTCTGACCATTAATTGGTTAATTAAACCGTTTATCATGGCTGCTTTGGGGTGGTTATTTTTTAAAGTATTCTTTGCTTCTCTAGTCGACCCGCAGAGTGCAAACGAATATATTGCAGGTATGATTTTATTGGGCGTTGCGCCTTGTACCGCAATGGTTTTTGTTTGGAGTCAGTTAACAAAAGGCGATGCCAACTACACATTAGTGCAAGTGTCTGTAAACGATATCATCATGATATTTGCCTATGCGCCGATTACGGCTTTTCTATTGGGTGTAAGTGATATTCAAGTCCCTTGGAAAACGTTAATTCTTTCAGTTGTTTTGTATGTTGTATTGCCTTTATTCGCGGGTGTAGCTACACGAGCGTTTCTTAGTAAAAAAGGCGACCCAGATCGCTTACCGCATTTATTGAATCAATTAAAACCATGGTCTGTCATTGGGTTACTGGGTACTGTCGTTTTATTGTTTGGTTTTCAGGCTGAAACTATCCTTGCAAACCCGCAAACTATTCTATTAATAGCTATTCCATTATTAATACAAACCTATGGCATTTTTGCGATTGCTTATGCTGCGGCGAAAGTTTTAAAGCTTCCTCATAATATCGCTGCGCCCGCTTGTATGATTAGCACGTCGAACTTTTTCGAGCTCGCAGTTGCGGTGGCAATCTCGTTATTTGGGTTACATTCAGGTGCGGCACTGGCAACCGTTGTGGGTGTTTTGGTTGAAGTTCCCGTTATGTTGTCACTGGTTTATTTTGCCAATAGAACGAAATATTTATTTAAAGAGTAAGGCGTAAGATTGCAACCACTAATGATATGGACCGAGAAGGTATGACTGAGTGGGCGCTTTTTTTTGGACGGTGGATTATTTAACTCGAGGTGTTTATGACAATTAAAGTAGGTATTAATGGGTTTGGTCGTATGGGGCGCTTAACGATGAGGGTTGCCTACGAATGGGATAATATTGAAATTGTTCAGGTTAATGACCCTGCGGGTGATGCGGCCACACTAGCACACCTGCTCAATTTTGATTCCGTGCATGGGCGTTGGAGTAATGAAGCGCTTGCAGATGAAGACGGGATGACTATCAATGGGCATTACATCCGTTGCTCAACAAACAAAAGCATTGAAGAGACTGATTGGTCTGGTTGTGATGTGGTGATAGAAGCGTCTGGAAAAATGAAAACCAAAGCCTTACTTCAAGCCTATCTTGATCAAGGCGTTAAGCGCGTGGTTGTCTCCGCACCGGTAAAAGAAGAGGGCGTTTTGAATGTTGTTCTAGGTGTTAACGAGCAGCTTTATGACAAGGCCTCTCACCCTATTGTGACGGCGGCATCCTGTACAACAAACTGTCTTGCACCGGTAGTGAAAGTGGTTCATGAAAAGCTTGGTATTGTGCATGGCTCCATGACCACGATTCATGACATCACCAATACACAGACTATTTTGGATGCACCCCATAAAGACTTGCGTCGTGCGCGTGCTTGCGGCATGAGCCTCATACCCACCACAACCGGTTCAGCAACGGCTATTACTCATATTTTCCCTGAACTAAAGGGCAAGCTAAACGGTCATGCCGTGCGGATTCCTCTGGCGAACGCTTCATTGACTGATTGTGTTTTCGAGGTTAGCAAGTCAACCAGTGCAGAAGAGGTGAATGCATTCTTGAAAGAGGCCGCTGACAACGAGTTAAAAGACATATTGGGTTATGAAGAGCGCCCGTTGGTGTCCATTGATTATAAAACAGACCCTCGTTCAAGCATCATTGATGCGCTCTCTACCATGGTGGTGAATGGTACACAGTTAAAAATTTACGCTTGGTATGACAATGAATGGGGCTACGCTAACCGTATGGCTGAGTTAGTGCGGTTGGTCGGTATGTCTGATAAGCATTAGGTCGATAAAGGATTAATATAATGAAATGGCTTGCGCAGCTGTCACCTGATATTCGCCAATATATGATTGTTACTGGTAATTACTGGGCGTTTACCCTTACCGATGGCGCATTAAGAATGCTGGTCGTATTGTACTTTCACGGTCTGGGTTACAGTCCTTTGGAGGTCGCGATGCTGTTCATTTTTTATGAGATCTTTGGAGTTGTTACCAATTTGGTCGGCGGCTGGTTAGGGGCTCGGCTGGGCTTAAATAAGACCATGAATATTGGCTTGTTTATGCAGATAGTTGCGCTTGCTATGTTATTGGTACCCGAAAGTATGTTGGTGGTAGCTTGGGTTATGGCTGCGCAAGCGATGTCAGGTATCGCAAAAGACCTCAATAAAATGAGCGCAAAAAGCTCTGTTAAGTTACTAGTGCCCGCAGGTGCCGAAAGTCAGCTCTATAAGTGGGTTGCCATACTTACCGGCTCAAAGAACGCTCTCAAAGGGGTGGGTTTTTTCCTCGGTGGCGCGCTGTTAAGTCTATTTGGGTTTCAAGGTGCCATTCTAGGGATGGCAGTCGCACTATTCTTTGTCTGGATTATTAGCCTAATTAGTTTGAAGAAAGATTTAGGTAAAGCGAAAAATAAACCTAAATTTACTGAGCTTTTTTCTAAAAGTAAGGCTATTAATTACCTTTCAGCTGCCAGATTATTTCTGTTTGGTTCTAGAGATGTATGGTTTGTTGTTGCGTTGCCTGTTTATCTAACAAGCAATTTTGGTTGGGATCACTGGTATGTGGGTGGTTTTCTTGCCTCATGGGTTATTGGCTACGGGTTTGTGCAAAGTATCGCGCCAACCATTACTGGCACGAAAAACGGACAGGGACCTGATGGGCATCATGCGCTTGGTTGGGCCATAGCGCTAGGGATCATACCGGTAATTATTGCGCTATCGCTCACTTATGATTGGTATGCCTCAACGACTTTACTCGTCGGACTAATGATATTTGGTATTTTATTTGCCGTTAATTCATCGCTACACAGCTATTTAATCGTTAGCTATGCGGGAGAAGACGGTGTATCGCTGGACGTTGGCTTTTACTACATGGCGAATGCGATGGGTCGCCTAATAGGTACAGTTCTGTCGGGTTGGTTGTATCAAAATTACGGTCTTGCAACCTGCTTATGGGTCTCTGCTGGCCTTGTTGGTTTAACCGCACTTATTTCTATAAGGCTTCCCAAACACTCTGTGCAATAAGTCAAAGGTAAAGCAATAAAGCTGGTTCAATGGGTTCGATTTCGCTTAAACCACTTGGTCGAACTGCTGTTCCATTGACATTAGCAGCTTTCTAGAGGTGACAGCATCCTCTCCTTGATGCATAAAATACAACCCAGACCTATAACCTTCTGCGGTCTTTGCTCGGTTACACACGAAGCAGTCAACGTTCACTGATTGGTTGAAATTATCAGAAATAATGAGCTGTAACTCCTCACCAATCTTGAAGCTTTGTTGGCTCTCTACGGCCATGCCGAAGCAGTTAAAATCGAGCATGGATAATTGCATTGAATCTATATCTATGGTGTTTGATTCACTTGATTTCAGCTGTATGGAAAGAGATGGGGCTAAATAACGGTGGTGGGTGCGACGTTCAGTATTGTTCATATCTGTGGCCAGCCTATATTGTTTTTATTGTATTCCTCTAGTTTAGAATATTATGTAGATAAGAGCCAATAACCGCAATGCTACCAACGGCTATACGTGAGGTTTAGTTTCATTTTCAACGTGGCGTAGTTTGGGGAAATGGCAAACAAACTCACTACCAAGGCCTAAGCTGCTTTTTACTTCTAGTTCACCGTCATGATTTCTGAGTACGTGTTTTACGATTGCTAAGCCAAGCCCGGAGCCTCCAGTGTCTTTATGACGGCTAGGGTCTGCGCGATAGAAACGTTCGGTTAAGCGGGGGATGTGAATGGGGTCGAAACCTACGCCGCTGTCTTTAACTGAAAGGTGCACGCCTTCGCGATCAGACCACCAATGAATATCAACCTCGCCTTCTGCAGGGGTGTACTTAACCGCATTAAATATGATGTTTGAAAAGGCGCTCCTGAGTTGATTTTCATCGCCAATAAAAGAGCCGTCAACGCTATTGGTAAGGTTGATTTTATGGCCCTGATCGCCACTGAGTGCCACAGCATCACTTTTTATGCTTTCTAGTAGGTGATGAATAGATGTTTCTTTTTGCGCCTGGTTTTGATCTATCGTTTCAAATTTTGCGAGTAGCAAGAGGTCGCTGATCAACTGCTCCATCCTGTTTGCTTGCAGGGACATCGTGTTTAAGGCTCTTTTCCATATAGGCGGAAGTGAGTCGCTGTTCCCTGACAGCGTCTCAAGGTAGCCGCTAATGACCGTAAGGGGGGTGCGTAGTTCGTGAGACACATTGCTGACAAAGTCTTTTCGCATCTGTTCTAGATTGTGCACACGGGTGATATCTTGAGCAATAATCAATCGGTCATCTTCACCGAATAGTGTGATACGAAAGCGTAATACAATATGAGGCTTTGCAGGAGAAGATAGCTCTATGGGCTCATCATAGTTTTTTTGTTCAAAATAAGTCTTAAATGCAGGGGTTCGAATCAGGTTATAGATGGGTTGACCATGGTCAGAGCGTTGGATAAAACCAAGGTAATGAGTGGCTGACTTATTCCACCACTCCATTGCCCCTAGCGCATCTGTCATTATTACCGCATCATTCAATGCGTTGGCAGATTCCTGCACTCTATTGATCATCGTTCTCAAACGATCTTGGGCGTCGTTATGCCCTTGTTGCAGCTTATGAATGCCGTCGAATAGGTCTCCCCAGAGGCCATGGCTTTCAGGAAGTTTGCTTTTGTTGACGGGAGAGTATAGCCACTGGTGCAGTTTGATGGCTTGCACTAGGGTCCAGACAAGATACACAGTGAGCCCAACGACCAGCACCCAGCTGACAGATCCCACTATTACCCCAATCGCTACTAACGCTGCTATAGCTAAAAGAATACGGTGAATATAGCTTTGCCAGTTCTTTCTCATCGTTAAAGGTGACCGCATTAAATTGGACCTAAGCGACTTTGGTTGAAAATCGGTAGCCTGCACCCCTTACTGTTTGAATGAGGTGCTCATGCCGACTTCCCAAAGCCTTTCTCAGTCGTCTGATGTGTACATCGACTGTTCGTTCTTCAACGTAAACATTACCACCCCAGACGTGGTCGAGCAATTGAGTTCGTGTATAAACTCGATCTTGGTGGGTCATAAAAAATTGCAGTAGTCGGTATTCGGTTGGCCCCATTGTCAGCGGGTGACCATCTGAGGTTACTCGGTGACCAACGGGGTCGAGAATTAGATCATCGACGTCGATAGGCGTTTCTTTGCCTTGTGGGGTCGCTCTTCGAAGAACTGCCTTGAGGCGAGCAACGAGTTCCCGGGGTGAAAAAGGTTTGGTGATGTAGTCATCAGCGCCAACTTCTAACCCCTGAATTTTATTGTCTTCTTCTGTTTTTGCTGTAAGCATTATTATCGGGATTTCAGATGTCCCTTCATCCTTTTTCAATCGGCGTGCCAGTTCTACTCCTGTTGTGCCGGGAAGCATCCAGTCCAGTAGAATTAAGTCTGGAGCATGATCTATGACCAACGAATGAGCTTCTCGAGCATCGCTTGCTTCCAGGCAATGATAATCTGCCATTTCAAGTGCTACGGCTATCATTTCACGGATTGGCGCTTCGTCATCTACAATGAGTACGGTTTTTCCTGTCATCCTTTCTGACCTATTTCAATAATTCGATTGGTCACCATTACAGCGGGAGTATGTTACAAGTATATGACAATGTGACTTTTTTATTAACGTAGACGTGGGTTCTATGATTACAAGAACTCGATCACTACTCCAACAAAAATCGCTAAACCTACCCAGTGATTGTTGAGAAAGGCTTTAAAACACTCGTCTCGATTCCTGTTTCGTATTAGGTGTTGCTGATATACAAACAGCGTTGCTGCGACCACTACCGAGAGGTAGAAGAATGATCCTAGTTCAGCCTGTTGTCCTACTATACAAAGTACCAGTATTACCAGTGTTTGAAGTCCGGCGATAACCATTCTGTCCGCGTTGCCAAATAAAATGGCAGTGGACTTGACGCCAATTTTGATATCGTCGTCTCGATCAACCATCGCGTACATGGTGTCATAGGCAACAGTCCAGAGAACCGTAATGATATAGAGCAGCCATACCTGTTTATGAAGTTCGCCGGTTTCGGCGGCGTAAGCCATGGGGACTGACCAAGCAAAGGCCGCACCCAGCACGACTTGTGGGAGGTAGGTGTGGCGTTTCATAAAGGGATATGTAGCGGCTAGTGCAAGCCCACCGAATGATAGATATATGGTCAGTGTGTTGGTAAATAACACAAGAATAAACGCTGCTGCGCAGAGTGTTGTAAATAGAATTAATGTTTCCTTAACGGTAACGTCACCTGCCGGTAATGGTCGGTTTTTAGTGCGCTTGACGTGGCCATCTATATTTCGGTCAGCAAAGTCGTTAATAACACACCCCGCTGACCTCATTAAAATAACACCGGCGATGAAAATAAACAGCACGTTTAAAGAGGGTACCCCTGATGCAGCAAACCAGAGAGACCAAAGGGTTGGCCATAGCAGCAGGTAGACGCCAATAGGGCGGTCCAATCGCGTGAGCTGGATATAATAAGGAAGCTGCTTTTTGAAATTATAGGTTTGGCCAGATGGACTGTTCATGATGTTTTGGGCAGAGCGATAGTGGTTTGAATTGAAGAACCAGAGGGGCAAAAGGTATCTCTGGATGCATGAAGTATCTGTCGGTATCTTACAGATTCTTTTCAATAATACTACTGCTATCAAAGCCTGAGCGGGGAGCCCGTCATGATGTATCGGTGATATTTAGGGCTTGTTACTAAGGATAGAAGGTAGAAATAGCTCGCTCACCAATAGTGGTCTTTTATGTAGATAAAACACAGATCGCCTTCCCCATAGTGAGCCTTGGATTGTCTCTCTTGTTTGCATGGTAAGCGATTCGGGCGATGCTTGGGTAATCTGCAAAGGGCCTCGCTCCATCGCTTTGGATTTAAATAAAAACGAACCTAGTGACCGGTTACCAAGGCTTTTTAATTGACGCTCTTCGCCACGTAACGTACTGCTTGGGATTATACTGCGAGCGATCACCCAAGGCTCGTTATGACACAGCAACTCAACTTCACGTATCAACGCATAGGAGGTTATTGGGCAGCCCAATAAAAGCGCTTCATCATGGTTAGGGTTTAACCATTGTTGGCGAATAACTTTAACGGAGAAATCTCCGTTGCTTGCTTGAATCAATCGCTGTGTTAATGAGCCGCGATCGAGTATCCAGTCGCGCCACTCATAGGGTAAATAGAATGAGGGAACTCTACGAAAAGCATGCCAGCGATCGTTTAGCGACATTAATTAAGTCCTGTGCAGTGGCCTAGAGGGTGGTGGCTGGGTGATTCGAGGGGAGCTATTATAACGTAGAGCATAATCTATCTGCCATGACCATTTCAAAATTGGAACGCCTAATGACTAATAAAGTGGAATTTAAACGCCACCTTTGATTTAATTTAAGGCAATTATGAAGCACAATCGTCAGAAATGAGGTTGATAGCAGAGGATATAATATGAAGAAGTGGCAGTGTGTTGTGTGTGGGCTGATTTATGACGAAGCCGAAGGTTGGCCCGACGAGGGTATTGAGCCAGGTACTGCGTGGGGTGATGTGCCCGAAGACTGGCTTTGTCCTGACTGTGGTGTCGGCAAAGAAGACTTTGAAATGATTGAATTATAATCTCGCCCCTAAACCAGACATTAACATCAGAGTTTACTCTATGACAGAGACTAATACTGCTCTTGCGCTTGATATTGCGCCAATTATCATTATCGGTACTGGGATGTCCGGTTATTCATTGGCTCGCGAAATTAGAAAGCTAAATAAAGATGTAGCACTAATGCTGGTGACTGCTGATGATGGGCACTCTTATTCGAAACCGATGCTGTCTACCGGGTTTACTAAGGCAAAGACGGCTGAACAGTTGTCGATGGCTGATCCAGGGAAAATGGCTGAGCAGCTGTCTCTTGAGGTGAGAACGTTTACCACGGTAACGGGAATCGATACCGACCAGCATATAGTTCGTATTGGTGATGAGGTGTTTGCATATAGCAAGTTAGTGATCGCTTGGGGCGCCAACATTGTTCAGTTAGATATACCAGGGTCGGGAGCGGATAAAGTATTCTCTATCAATGATTTAGCTGACTATCGTCGTTTTAGAGCGTCGCTTAGCGGAAAGAAGCGTGTCTTGATTATGGGCGCGGGCCTTATTGGTTGTGAATTTGCCAATGACCTTAGGATAGGGGGGTATCAAGTAGACGTAGTTGCACCTTCTGATACGGTACTAACGGGTTTACTGCCTGTTGACGCAGGTGAGTCAGTTGCTGAGGGGCTGAAGAGTGCTGGGGTGCAGTTTCACTTTGGTCGAGTCGTGACCCAAGTTGATGCGCTGGAGCAAGGGGTTGCTGCAATCTTGAATGATGGCTCGACTATTGAGACCGATATTGTCATTTCTGCTGTTGGGCTAAAGCCCAGAACTGTGTTGGCAAATAATGCAGGGTTGCTGGTTAACAACGGTATTGTGGTTAATCGCATGCTAGAGACCTCTGCTCCAGATGTGTTTGCCCTAGGGGATTGCGCGGAAGTCGATGGCCAGGTATTACTTTATGTTTTACCGTTAATGGCCTGTGCTCGCGCCTTGGCTAAGACATTGACGGGACAGCCTACCGATGTCAATTACGGGGTGATGCCTATTATGACTAAGACGCCTGCATGTCCTGCTGTAGTATTGCCTCCGAAGCCGGGCATTGAAGGGGCTTGGTCAACTATACGAGAGGGTTCTCACGTAAAAGCACTGTTTAATGACCTGAATGGATCCCTGCAAGGTTTTGCACTTACAGGCGATTTCACCGCTGAAAAGCAGGCTTTAGTCAAACTGGTGCCTGCTAGTCACTGAAAGAATTGAAGTAGAAACAACTGAGCTGTATCAAAACACGCTTGTGATAGAGTGCTATATTTAGACTGGAAGGTAAGCGTTAAGTCTAATTTATAGAAGGTGTAGCTGCTATGAAGGAATATTCAGAAATCCGTGTTCAACTGCTGGGTAGACGAGCTGAACTTGAAAGTAGGCTGGGTAGTATTAAGAAAGATATTTCAAAGCCTTTGGATCATGATTTTGCTGAACAGGCAGTAGAGTTAGAAAACGATGAAGTACTTCAGGCCTTAGGGACAGAAGCGGAGGCTGAAATTAACAAAATTAATAGCGCATTAATTCGTATGGATGAAGAGCGTTATGGGGAGTGCGTTAGCTGTGGGGTTAGTATTTCCGCCGAAAGGTTAGCAGTAAGGCCATTCTCTTCTCGTTGTATTAGCTGTGCGACTAAGGAAGAGGCGCATTAGCGCTAATAGATACTTAACATTTAAGAGTGCGTGTGGCGACACTGTAACTCATTTACAGGCTCGGCTCAGACGCACTCTTGTTAAAATATATATTCTGCTTCTAGGTTGACCCTATAGTTATCAGGGTTCAGCGGGTTATTGTCGTAATTCTTACCATTTTCTTGCCACATCTGTTCTTCTGCCATTTTTACTGACTGGCGCTCATCGTTACTGTATGGTTCTTTATCAGATGATATGGAAAGTGCTTTAACTGTCCAGCCATCTTCTGGTTCAGTATATTGGCTTTTCGCGCTATCGTTCAAGAATGGAATATTATTGTTTAACCGTAGTGGTTGCGTACTGATTGTATTATTTGAATCTCTTTCTCCGGGTAAGTACTTTCTGGCCTCATATTGAGGTATATGGGGTTGTGTTTCCGTAGGCGCGTCAAGCTCCGGGTCATAATTGAGGTCAATAGCAAAAATAGGTGATGAAAGCGCTATTGTGACGATGAACGACGATATTGTTTTTACCAGAATGTGACGACTTCTCATAAGCGTACTCCTAATAACTCATCACTAAATGTTACCAGTTTATGTAGACGATGATATGAGGGTTTACCGAAATGCCCTGTTATTGTGTCATGTTTGGCAATTGAATTATTACAGGCGCTGCTGTTTACTGTGAAAATGATTCCTGAAAAAGAGAGCGTTGCATGACTAAAGTGCTTGAGAAATTAGTAGAACTTTTACAGCTAGAGCCGTTGGGTGAACTTAGCTTTCGAGGCAATAGCGAAAACCTGGGGTTTCGGAATGTTTTTGGCGGTCAGGTGCTTGGTCAAGCATTGATGGCTGGTTATAAAACAGTTGAGGGCAAAGATGCTCACTCAATGCATGGGTATTTTCTGCGCCCTGGGGATCATTCGTTGCCGATTGATTATGAGGTCCAGGTTGTCCGTGATGGCGCGACTTTTTCAACTCGGCGGGTGATAGCGAAACAGAATGATAAGGAAATATTCGCAATGATAGGGTCTTTTCAAGCGCCGGAAGAAGGCTTTGATCATCAGTTTGAGATGCCGGATGCTCATGCTCCTGAAGGCGTATTTTCGGAGCTTGAAACACGGCGAAAATTTAAAGAGTTAATCCCTGAAAAGGTTAGAGATCAATATACACGAGATCGTCCTATAGAAATTCGACCTCTTGACCCTATCAACTACCTAGCACCGGATGTACGTAAACCGTATAAGCAAAATTGGTTTCGAGCGATTGCCAGCTTGCCAGATGACCCAGTGATTCATCAATGTATTTTGGCCTATGCTTCAGATTTTGGGCTGCTTGGCACGTCGATGCTTCCCCATGGTGTTACCTTTATGGGTAAAGGAATGCAGGTTGCGAGTTTGGATCATGCGATATGGTTTCATCGAGATTTTAGGGTCGATGATTGGTTATTATACGATATGGATAGCCCAAGTTCGTCACATGGGAGAGGGCTTAACCGTGGAAATATGTATAACCAGGAGGGGGTCCTGGTCGCTTCGATCTGTCAGGAAGCGCTGATTCGGCGGCGCAAGTAAGTGTTGAGTGGCGTAAAAGTGGCTCGGATAACAGAGGTTTCAGGTAACCCTTTTGCAGATCTTTGGCACCATCAAAACGGTCGTTTTAGGTCTCCCCCAGGCTGTCCATGGGTCGACCGGCGACACTCAGCGCAAATGCTGCCGGTTCTCGCTCAGCTTGCTATTTCAGGGAATAAACCTTTTCAGTTTCCTAGCGGGCATTATCTATCAAGACAATCGTCCTTGCAGATGCTTGACTCAACCACTGATGAGCCTTCGATTAGCTGGCTGGGCCAAGCCTGTTTTTATATACGTTTTAAGGGACTTAGAGTCCTGACTGATCCATTTTTGTCTGAGCGAGCGTCCCCCCTTAGGTTTGGTGGGCCTAGACGGTTAGTTCCAGCCCCGATTGGGATAAAGGACCTCGCGCCAGATGTTATTGTCATCTCCCATAATCATTATGATCACCTTGACACAAACGCGCTAAGTTATATTGTCGATAAAGCAAATATCACTGTCATTACAACATTGAAGACCGGTCGGTTGTTGCGCAAGCTGGGTTTTAAACGTGTGATTGAAATGGATTGGTATCAACAGCTGGTAGATGGTGGTAGTCAATACCAATGCTTACCTGCGTATCACTTTTCGGGAAGAAATTTGATGGATGAGAATCGTGCTTTGTGGGGTAGCTTTTCGATTGAACATAACGGGGTAAAAGTATTTTTTGCTGGAGATACAGGCTATGGCGCGGAGTTTTTAAGAATAGGGCGGTTAACGGGGCCTTATGATATAGCACTTGTGCCGATTGGTGCTTATTCGCCCAGATCTGTTTTTGCTGCTGTTCATGCCGACCCTGAAGAAGCGATAAAAATTGGCGAAGATATTGGCGCAAGGCACCTAATTGGGATGCATTGGGGAACAGTGAGGTTAACCACTGAGTCGATGGTTGAGCCTGCAGAGCGTTTTTTAGCGGCGCAATCACGGGTTGGAAAATCTATTATGGCGATTGGGGAAACGCGACCGCTAGTGCCTCGTTAAGCGAGAGCCGCGTAATTATCCATTTCCGAGAGCCACAGCTTCAGTTTGTTGAGAGGGAGAGGAGGCGATATGTAATAGCCTTGAATGAGATCGCAATTGAGGCTTTTTAAAATATCTACGATATGCTGACTCTCTACACCCTCTGCTACTACGGTAAATCCAAGCCGGTGACACATTTCAATCGTTGTTTTGATGATCACCTGATCATCGGTATTGCTGGTCAAATCAAATACCAGTGATTTATCAATCTTGATCTCATTGGCCGGTAGTTTCTTGATATATGCAAGGGATGAATAGCCAGTACCAAAATCGTCTATTGATAACCTTACTCCTGGTTGGCTTAGATCTTCCAAAACTTGAAGTGCCTTTAGGGGGTCTTCCATCATTGATGTTTCGGTCAATTCGATGGTTATTTTATGCGTTCTGTTCTGATTACTATTCAGTGCCTCTGCGATGAATGAGGCAAAGTCGTCTTCTCTCAGGTTTTTAGCTGAAATATTAATAGAGATATCGATCTCATGGCCCTGTACTAGAAGCTCTTGTTGCACTCTTAGGGCTTCTTTAACGACCCAGCGCGTCAGAGGTTTGATAATGCCCGTCTGTTCAGCAATAGGAATAAATTCATCTGGACGAACGAACCCGAAGCGGTGGTGATGCCAGCGAATCAGCGCTTCGAGTCCGACTACCGAATTAGATTTAAGGTCTATTTTGGGTTGAAAATAAAGTGACAGTTGATCATTGCTGATGGCCTGTTTCAGTTCAGACATCAATGTCAGTCGACGAGCGTTATATCGATCCTGTTCTGGCTGGTAGTAGTCTAACTTTCGGTCACTTTTTTCGGCGGTTTCTAAGGCAACATTTGCATGGCGAATTAGTGTAGATGCATCGCGGCCATTTTCGGGAAAGGTCGAAACCCCTATTGCCGGATCGAGTTCCAGCATCATGCCTTTGAATTCAATCGGGTTATCTAACTCGGCTATTACCGCGTTGGCGGCTTCCCGAACTTGCTCTGAGTGTTTGATGTCGATGAGTAGACCAAACGTTGCGCCCTCGAAGGAGAACGCATAGTAAGAATGAGTATCTTGAATTTCAGCTACCTGGATGCCCGGCAGTTTCTGAACGGTTTCATTGATAAGGTTTGCTGCCTCTTCGATTAAAAGGTCAGCGTTGTTATGGCCAAGGGTTTTGTTAATCTCATGAAAGCGAGTCAGGTTTATTAGGCACACAGCAAACCGAGCCTCCTTTCTGCGTCGGACGCTATCATTAATCAGCATTTCAAAACAGGCTCGGTTCGGTAGGCCGGTTATGGGGTGGTGCAGGGCCTGGTTCATGAGTTTAATTTCAGTTTGTAGTCTCTCTTTGTGTTCTTTGATAGTAGACTCTTGAGCGGCGAGTTTATCCTCCCTTTCCCGGTATAGCCTTTCCGCGAGTGCAATGGTTAGTAAGATGGCTTCGAGCGCTGAGCCTATTTGCATGCCGTATTCACTGATGAAATTACTAGGGATCGCGCCTGCTTTATTTAGGGCCGTCATAGCAGTTCCCGCGGTTAACAACCCCCAGGCGATTGTATAGTAACGGGCCAAATGAACACCTTTTGCCCAAATAATAGGGCCGATTGCAAATAGCATCAGGTAGCTGGGAATAGCGAGCAAAACAGATGCTCGAACAGAGTATGCGTAGTCTAGAAAAAAGGACGCGATAATGCAGCCAAATGCCAGCGTAGCGATGACTTTGGTAGATCGGTCAAGTGTCTTGCTATGGCTTTTCAAAGAAAGGAATGAGCTGGCAAACAGGGCTGAAAAGAGTGTCGTGAAGGGTATTACAATTAACAAACTCTGATTATGGATTACGGGAAAGTCTGGAAACAAAACCTGAAATGGCTTGCCTCGCATGGTTGCAAAAAAGAAAACGTAGCCAAATGTGGCCATAGAATAATAAAGATATGTCTTTTCTCGTAAGGCGAGGTAGACGAAGAAATTGAACAATGCTAACACGGTCAAAATGCCGTAGAAGACGGCATGTATCTGGTCTTCTTGGCCAATGTCAATCAAGAACGTTTGCTTGTCCCATAAGCTTATCGGCACTTGCATAGTACCTTCTGTTTGAATTCTGACCAAGTAGTGGCTGGTGGTATTCGCTTGAATGGGCGACGGAAACAGAAAATAAGGGTGGTCTATCATTCGTTTTGAAAATGGAAGATGATCCCCTGTTTTATGAAGGCTAATTACCTTGCCGTCTTCTATTTGGTATAGGTCTATATAATCTAGCTGAAGGTAATTGATTTCGAGTAATTTATCTGCATTGCTATTGTAGGGGTTGGTAATAGAAAACCTAAACCAGTACGGAGACTTGGTATAGCCAAAATTTGAAATTTCGCCCGACACTTCAACCCATTTGTTATCGTCTATATTCTGAAGGAGTTGGTCGACATTAAGAGAGCCTGAGGTATCTTCAATGTAGCTTACGTCTAGAAGCTGCTGTGAGACCCCTGTTCGAATTTCATTTTTAGCGGCGAATAACTGGGGGCTTAATAGCACCAGCGCCAATAGTAATAGTGTTTTTAATTGCATATAGACTGCATATCGAATCTTATTATTGTTAACGGCAATGTATCAGTTTAGGGCTTTTACCTATTAGTAAAGATATAGGCTCTTGTTGTCCTAATGTAAAGTGATGCCATGTTGTTTATCGTTATAAATAGTTAGTGAGTACTCCGTTAATGTAACGTTTGTTGATGTCATCTTTTATGTTGTGAGGTTTGGTTAGGTGACAGCAATTGAGCTGGAGATGCTTTTTACCGCCGGCTGAATACGATTTCTTCCTTTTGTTTTTGCTTCATATAAGTTGATATCGGCTTGTTTTAATATTTTATTAATACCTTTATGCTGACTAACTGCGCAGATGCCTGCACTCACGGTGAGAGGTATAGTTTCAAACTTATGGCTGAAGGTGTGTTCTTCTACCGCGGCTCGTAACCTTTCTGCTAAAGTTAATGCTTGCAATAGTGATGTGTCGGGTAGAAGCATTAAGAACTCCTCCCCGCCCCAGCGTGAGACTACATCTATTTTTCGTGAAAGCTCTTTTAATAGTGAAGAGAATTCTTTTAAAACCGCATCTCCAGCATCATGCCCATAGGTATCGTTGACACGTTTGAAATGGTCGATATCCATAAGAATAATTGAGAAATAGCTATTACTACGCTGGTGGCGATAGAATTCTTTGTCCAGACACTCCTTCATATCTCTACGATTAGATAAGGTTGTCAGCTCGTCAGTTCTCGCAGCATATTCGTATAGTGTGGCCATGTCGATTAGTTCATTTTTTGCGGTTCGTCTGGCGTCATCCAGAATGTACGCACAGGCCGTGACGAACGATAGCGTGGCGAGAAAACGGAGTTTGAAGTCAGGGTCGTATTCAGTTGTTGCAAAGGGGAGCTGAGGAAAGAAAAATATAATCAATACCGCAAAAATGGCACCTATAGACAGTGTGAGTCCATATTTTATACCAAAAATATAAAAACCAATCGGTGGAAAAACATAAAACCATAGAGGGCCTGTATTGCTTTCGCCACCTGAGGCGGTCAAATACAAAAACAGAACGCCCACCATTGATATGAAGGTATTCTGATAGAACCGTTTATTTTGTTTAAAGTGATAGTTGATCAGATTAACGAGTGTAATGATGGCAAAAATAAACAGTACGTTGCCATGAAAGTGGTGGCCTGAGATATGTGACTTACTGCCGATAATAATTAAAAAGAATAGGGCTCCTAGCGATAACAATCTAGCGACATCTGTCACTCGTTGGTCATCTCGTTCTTTTACAGAAATGATTCGTGAATTCACTCTTTCCTGAATGGAATTTGATGGATCATTTATCTGAGTCATTTGAGCTCTGTTTGAGGTGGCCGATTTTTCTCTCCATTTTTTCTCTTTCATCTTTAAGTCATAGCTTAGATGGGCCTAACTGTAAATGTGTCATGCTGAAGATTTTCGCAGAAACTAACAAAATGACAGGTAGCATACAGCTACTTAATATTGGCTCGTCTGTTATTGTGTTATATGTAGGATAATATGACCTAAAGAGGTTTCATTTTCCCCCGTTTCATCCTATAGTGCGCCCACCTAAAAGCCATCTTGTAAAATGTTATCGCTGACAATCTCAAGGTGGACTTATTGATTAGGGGACAACCTGACTAATCTCGGGTTTGACAGTATCACTGGTTGATAGCGAATATTCATAAGCCAAAGGGGTCCAGCGTGATGGAGTTCTCAAACATTAATCAAATTGAAAAAGCATCTGCTCCTTACCAAAATGAAATGATGCGTTTGGGAGTCGGCCTCTTCTTTATGGTCGGCATCATGTTTTATGTTGCCACCACGACTAAAGGTGTTGATGGTAACTATATGCTTGTTATTGCCGCTATGATTGGCGGTTATATGGCTATGAATATTGGAGCCAATGATGTTGCCAACAATGTAGGCCCTGCGGTCGGCTCCAATGCGTTAACGCTTACAGGTGCAATCATTATTGCGGCAACATTTGAGGCAGCAGGTGCGTTGCTGGCGGGTGGTGAAGTGGTTGGCACCATCAAAAAAGGCATTATTGATCCGTCATCTATTACTGATCCAGATGTATTTATATGGCTTATGATGGCTGCATTGTTAGCGGGGGCGCTCTGGCTTAATCTAGCCACGTGGGTTGGAGCACCGGTTTCTACTACTCACTCTATTGTGGGAGGGGTCTTGGGGGCAGGTATTGCCGCCGGAGGCTTTGGAATTGCTAACTGGAGTAAAATGGGGGCGATTGCAGCAAGCTGGGTTATTTCGCCGGTATTGGGGGGGATTATTGCGGCTGCTTTCTTATATTTAATTAAGAAAACAGTACTCTACCGAGATGATGTTGCTACCGCTGCAAAGAGAATCGTACCTTTGCTAATTGCGTTAATGGCGTGGGCGTTTGTTACCTATCTGGCGCTTAAAGGCCTGAAGAAAATTTGGAAGTTAGATTTTTTAACTGCCGGAGGGGTTGGACTTGCTGCTGCAATGTTAGTACTTTTTTTGGTAAAGCCCGGGATCAACCGATTAGCCGACAGCATCGAGAACTCCAAAGAAGGTGTAAACGCGTTGTTTACAGTTCCTCTAATATTTGCAGCAGCCATGTTGAGTTTTGCTCACGGGGCAAATGACGTTGCAAATGCTGTTGGGCCTCTGGCGGCCATTAATGATTCGTTAGTTAATTCAGGTGTTTCCGCAAAAGCACATATTCCGATCTGGGTTATGATGGTTGGGGCTATCGGTATCTCTCTTGGCCTTATGTTATATGGGCCAAAATTGATTAAAACAGTAGGCTCTGAAATCACCGAATTGAACAAAGTTCGTGCTTTTTGCGTGGCCATGGCTGCTGCTATTACGGTTATCATCGCTTCTCAATTAGGACTGCCTGTGAGTTCTACTCATATTGCTGTTGGTGGTATTTTTGGTGTTGGTTTCTTGCGGGAGTATTTAAAGGTCAGTTATGCAAGTCAGCTTCACTCTATTGCCGAGCGTCACGAAGGTCAGGATAGGGAGCAAGTTCGGAAGTTTTTGGAAGACTTCAAAAAAGCATCGGTTGATGAAATGGACCAAATGCTGAAAAAATTGAAGGCTAAGCAAGCAGACGTTGTGCTACCTAAAAGTGAGCGGAAACGTTTAAAACTTGTTTATCGTGAAGAGTTGGTTAAGCGTTCTCATTTTGCAAAAATAGCAGCGGCTTGGATTATTACTGTACCTGCTTCTGCGCTACTGGCTGCTATATTATTTTTTACCATCCGAGGTATTATGATGCCTTAAGTGGCTGAACAATAAAGACCGCCATTAAGTGCTTTAATTGCGGTCTTTATACTCTCTTGCTTTGTTCCCCTATCTCTATTTTCTCACTCTTTTCTGCCTAGACCAAGCTAATGGCTACATTGTTTTTAACAACTCTATCATCGCGTTTTTAAATAATTCTATAGTTTCATTGTTAATTTTGGCTATAGTATAGGTGATCCACGTTGGAAATTGCTGTTGTGTTGCAGGATGTTACATGAATGTACTGTTAGTTGAAGATAGTCGCGCGATTCGTCATCTCGTTACCGCATATGTTGAGGAGGTTGGCCATCGTGTGATGTCCGCTGAAAGTGGTGAAATTGCGATGGAGCTATTTGACCAAAACCAAGTTGATCTGGTGTTAATGGATATTGAGCTGCCAGGCATCGACGGTTTTGAGGTTACCCGAAGAATGCGGGCAAGGCTCTCTGATGATTGGCTGCCGATTGTCTTTCTTAGCTCTAACGCTTCTGACCAGCATTTTGTGGAGGGGATCAAAGCAGGCGGTGATGCTTACCTTTCCAAACCTGTGAATGGGCCTGTATTGCAGTCAATGGTGCAGGCAATGGGACGTATTGCCGCTATACAGGAGCAGTTGCAGACGGTTAATGAAGAGCTATCCCGCCTCGCGCATATTGATTCATTGACGGAGTTAAATAATCGTCGAGGGTTCGTTTTGCATTATGGTCGTGAGTGGGGTCGTTCGAGCCGGGAATCACAGCCGATCTCAGTCATCATGATCGATATCGATTCGTTTAAAACCTATAATGATAATTATGGTCATTTGGCTGGTGATGACTGTTTACGGCTGGTATCTAAAATATTGATGAGTAATCTCCTGAGGCCTGTGGATATGGTGGCAAGATACGGGGGGGAGGAGTTTGTCGTACTGCTGCCTAATACCTCTCTTGATGGCGCTAAATTGGTAGCGGAGCGGTTAAGAAGTTCTATAGAGAATGAAAATATGCTTCATGAGTTCTCTCCTGTTGGAAAGTGCATAACGATTAGTGCGGGTTGTGCTGAAAAGGCAGCAGGTCAGCTACCTAATCAATTAATCGATGCCGCGGACAAGAATCTTTACAAGGCTAAAGTAAATGGTCGTAATCAGATTTTTGGTGAGTAGTTTGGGTCAAAATACTTTCTGGCGCTGCTAAATAACAAATGGTTATAATAAAGTGAAGTATCCAAGTATTGGGTTGACGTTGATGCTTGGGTTATAGGTAATAGTTCTGTGTTTAAGGGAGTTTTTATGAGTAGTGCAGAAGAGAGTCGTCAGGCTAAGGTTATTTCAGAGTTACGTACCTTTATCAAAAAAGTACTGAGTGACCCTGCCGTTGCGAGTAAGTGTATGGATATTGCGCGAAACCTTAAAAATGAGTCAGACGCGGATATGAAAATTGCTGCGGCGATTAGTGCCGAGACAATTGTCAGGATCCCGGAGATTCATAGCGATGCCGATCGCATTTTTATTGATATTATTAAAGATGTATTAGAAGATGAAGCCGCACTTTATTAGGTCGTGGGTGACTTGATAAGGTGTTCTATCCTGTTTAATAGTGCCGGGTATGATGTCAGCATTTGACTTCGTGATGCGATTGTCATATCGGCATATTCAAACCCTGGGCAAACTGATTCACTAATTAGACCATAATCCCCTTTTAATAGCTGACTTGCTTTCCAGTACCCCCCTTTTACCTCCAATTGAAATTGATGACCTTGACTTAGGTTTGGGCCAAGCACTCGTGTTATCAGCTCTCCATGAGGGCTAATTAGCGTGTACTCAATGGGTGAGCCTGCATGAAAAAAATGAATAATATCAGATTTATTTTGGTGGAAAAAACCTGTTGGGGAGTCGTTGGTTAACAGGTAGTAAATTGAGCTCATTGCTCGCTGATTATTATCTATTGTGTAATCTGACTCGTAAGTTTTTTTATAATACCCCCCTTCGATATGAGGCGTTAGCCCTAAAGATTGAATGATAAGGTCTTTGCTGTCCATATCACTTAGCTGGCTTGAGTTTTTGAGTGCTGGTGGTTACAGAGTCTTTCAAATGCGGAAATTTCACTCGCAATTTTGGGGTGCTTTGCCAGCTCGACTTGTTCACTCAAAATGTCTTCAAGAATATTGATAGTCGTGAGTGGGTTAGCTAGTACGACTCTAAATACAACACAGGGCGTGCCTTGGTATAGGAGGGGCTCTAAACGCGTTCGTGAGACAAATGCTTTTCCAAGTTCTCGCTGGGTTTTCTGTATGTATTTGGTGATTCGGTTCAAGTGAGTGTTGATACGCTCCATTTCAACCGGTGACGCGAGAAGGAGCGCCTCTTGCGCCCAGTTTGGGCAGTAGCGGTAGGTGAGTATATTGAGTTCAGGCTTGGTTATCAGTTCGAACGAGTCGTTTTGCTCAATTAGGTTGGCAAATGCACGCGCTTTTTCAATGCCTTGATCAATTAAGATCTCATAGCCTTCTCGGCCAATTATTCTTAGCCCTGAGTGAACAAGCATTGCCATGCCGGGGCGAGACCCCTCTAACGTTGTACTGCCAAGGTCTTTAGATCCTTTTCGAATTACGTATTGGGCATGATGCTCTATCGAGCTAAGCTTGGTTGGATCTTTAAAAATGACTAAGCCAGCACCCATCGGTACATAGAGTTGCTTATGGGCATCTAGTGTTACCGAGTCGGCTTTCTCTATGCCTTTAAGTAAATGCTTATTGTGCCTTGAGAAAAGCGTTGGGCCACCCCATGCTGCATCGACATGAAAGTGCGCTTTGAATTCTCGCGCGATTTCTGCGAGTTCGTCCAAAGGGTCTACATTGCCGGTTTCGGTTGTTCCGGCGATGCCGACAATAGAGATTATTTTGATTTTTTTGCTTTGCAGCTCAATGCACGTCTTTCTTAGCTGGTCGAGTTGAATGCGATTATCATCATCTGTGTCGATGGCAACAAGGTTTTCTCGGCCTATACCCAGTAGGTCTGCAGTCTTGCTAAGTGAGTAGTGACCCCGTTTAGATACAACGATCGCCGCCCCTTCATAGCCGTAGTATCTTAAGGCTTTGAATAATCCTTGTTGATTGATACCTTTAAAGTTCCCTTCTGCCGGGAAAGCAAGGTTTCTTGCGGCCCATAGCGCGGTAATGTTAGCGATAGTGCCGCCAGATGCCATAGAGCCAAGTGCATGATATGAATCGTGCATCCAGCGGTTGTAAAAGTCGCCATCTTGTTCGTATACCAGTCGGTGTAACATCCCCATTACCTGACGTTCCATTGGCGTAAACGCTTTGGATGTCTCGGTCTTGACCAGGTTTTGATTAAGCGCAATCATTATTTTCGAAAGGGGGAGCATAAAATAAGGCAGTGCAGAGGTCATATGACCTACAAAGCTTGGAGATGCCGTATGGACCGACTGGGCAACTAGTTTATCGAGCAGAAACTGAGTCTGCTCTGAAACAAATATGGGTTTGTCGGGAATCTTAGGGTCAGAAAAGTCTTTTTCAACTTCAGATAAATCTTTCTCAACTGCAACAATATGATCTTGAAGAAAACCCGCAAGATTTCGAGAAATATTTTTGTCGATCTGGCTAAGCGTTGAGTCAGGGGCCTCGGGCACGGTAAAGACCCGGTACATGCTTTTAATGCTGGCGAGTGCCAGTTTTTTCTGCTGCGGCATAGGCTTATCTTCGAGTGTTAACGACTGAGTTCTGTTATTGGCTCGATAGGGTCAGTTTGACAGTTTAAACAGTATCTCAAATGTCATGGTTCTTAATCAGTTGGGCGTAGTATAGACTGTCGAGAATAAGATAACCAGAGTTGAGAAAAACCCAGGGATGGTGGCGTGAGTAAGCGCTATTGTGTGCTAAGTGACATTGCTTAGTAAACGAGTATCACGGTACACGGTAATTCTATAGTTATGTTGGTGGTCTTGCTGTATTTTGTGTTTATTGAATATAATCTAGACTCTAGAAAAAGGAAATGTATTCTATGGAGTGGCGAAGTTATCTAGTTCGTGGCGTTTTGGTTTTGGCTTTATCGGCTACTTTACATGGGTGCGCTACATCTTCTCTTTTCAACGCATATCCCAATCAGGCAGCCTCTTTTCAGAAGGTGATATCCAGCAATACTCCCAGCCCTGCTGTTGATAGCGTTCTAACCTCGTTAAATAATGAGAGAGAAAGTGCGGATGCGATGTTATATATGATGGAAAGAGGTCGTATCAATCAGCTTAATTCTCGCTTTGATGATAGCAAGTCAGACTTTCAATTGGTGATCTCAGAATTTGATGATCAGGATCTAGCATCAACGGTCCAGTTATCGAACACGGCAGCTCAAGGCTCATCTATATTGGTTAATGACAATGCCATCCCCTATAAAGGGGCTGGCTATGAACGTATTTTTACCCATCACCACCAAGCTTTTAATTATTTAGGTGAGAGCGACCTTGAGGGCGCTTCAGTAGAGTTTAGAAAGGTTGCTCTGGAACAGCGAGTATTGTTGGAAAAACACGAACAGGAAGTAAGAGATGCATATCAGGAAGCTGAAGAAAACAGAGTTGACCTAAATACGTTGTCTGATGAGTTTTCGGGACTTGATACTGTTGCCGGTAGTGTGAAAAGTTCATTTCAAAACGCGTATACGTTTTATGCTTCGGCAGCGTTTTGGGAAGCGACAGGGGAGCTTAACTCTGCTTTGGTTGATTACAAGAAAGCGTTTGAGATTAACTCAGCTAGTGAGTTACTTATGCAAGATATTGCGCGTATTTCATACAAGCAAGGTAGTAAGACCGAGTACCCAGACTTAAATTTGCCTACAGAAGATCAAGGTGTTGTCGTTGTATTTTTTGAAGATGGATTTGTACCTGCTAAAACCGAAATAAAAATACCGATACCGACGTTTGATGGTGGCTTTATCTCACTGGCATTTCCATACTATGATATTGATCATTGGCCTGTTAGTCAGCCTTTAACAGCGATGGATCATAAGCTGAACAAGCTCGGCGTATCCGAAACAGTCGTTGATGTAGGGGCTCTTGCAGTTAAAGACCTCAAAGAGCAAGTTCCTGCATTGATGGTGCGCCAATCCCTAAGAGGCTATGCTAAATACGAGTTTCAAAAACAGGCGGAAAAGCAAGGTGGGTGGGCTGGGCAGCTCGCCGCCAGTGTCTATAATATTGCGTCAGAGAGTGCGGATAGGAGAAGCTGGTTGACGTTACCTCACACTGGACAAGTAATGAGGTTTAATCTTGACGAAGGGCCAGCAGATATTAGCTTTGCGACAGCGTTTACTAAAACCAATACCCGACTTGATATTAAGGCTGGACGAACAACGTTTATAAGAATTGTAAATGCGAATAATAGTTTGATTACCCAAGTATATGAACTTTAACCATTCACTAGGCCAAATGGACTCATAAAGGAACAGGGATATGCGAAGAGTTATAGTAAATGCAGTGATATTGGCGGGGTTTTCCACCGCAATGGTGGGCTGCGCAGTTAACGAAACCGCAACGGTTACGGTAAATGATGATGGAACGACTCAGATTATCGAATCAAATAGTGGTTTACTTTCCGATAACTTATCTATTGCAGACACTAAGTCAGGATATGTGGGGGATTTGTTGAAAGCCCAGGTTTCAATCAAAAATGACTCTGGGAGTCAGCTTAATTTTCAATACAAATTTAAATGGCTAGATAAAAATGGATTTGAGGTCGCTATTGATGGACGCCCTTGGCAGCCGATCAGTATTACGCCTCATGAAAGTAAGGCGGTTCAGGGGGTGGCGCCGAATCCTACTGTAAACTCTTTTAAAGTCCTGGTTCAGGATTGAGCACTTAACTAAAATATGGAGAAAACAATGAAATTTATGCAGTTCTTTGTGGTTGTTTTGGCGGGCCTTATCTTGGCGTCTTGTAGCAGCCAAAAAATCCAATATGGTGATGCTACCGCGGTAGAAACCACCACTTTAGGTTTTGGGTCTACTGATTTGCAGTCTATTGCAGCAAAGTTAGTGGATGATCTAATCACCTTCCCGCCGATTGTTCAGATGACTTCTTCACGTCGCCCGGTGGTATTTGTTGATAAAATCAAAAATAAAACAACTGAGCATATCGACACTGAGTCTATTACTGACACAATTCAAACTAAACTGCTTCAGTCTGGTAAGTTCCGCTTTGTAGATATGACCGCCGTGAAAGCGATTCAGGAGCAAATGCAGTTCCAGATGGATAGTGGAATGGTTGACCCTTCAAAAGCGGCTGCATTCGGCAAGCAAACAGGTGCTGAGTTTATGTTGTACGGTAATATGTCTAGTATCGTGAAGCGTAACAGTGATGCACAAGATGTTTACTACAAGTTCACACTTAAGTTAGTGAATCTTGAGAGTGGCATCATGGAGTGGGCTGGCGAAAAAGAAATTCGTAAAACTGGCGAAAAGTCATTTATGTCGCTATAAGACTTTTATTGCTCACAAATAAAAATTGAGAGGCCGTCAATTGTTTTATTTCAAAGCAGTTGCGGCCTTTTTTTATTGAATGAACAACTATTTTAATGCGAGCTTTAAGGATGAAAAAGCATCTACAACGATTGATAATATTGGTTTGTCTCCTGCCACTTTGCGTGTGGGCAAAAACAGAGCTGGTAGAGAGTCGCTCAACAGGCTTTGGCGAAGACTACCCGCAGGCGCTGACCTCTGCTTTGATGGATGCTGTAAGGCAGGTAAGAGGGGTTGAGGTCGGCAGCGAAAAACAGCTCAAATTGGATTTTGAACATTTGGTAAAAGATTCAACAGAAAAAAAGACTGCCTCCGTAGGTATTGAAGAGCAGGTATTCACGAAATCTAAGGGGTGGCTGCAGTCTTACCGAGTTAGCAATGTTAAAAAACCTAGTGACAATAATGATGTCTGGGAAGTCACTATTGTGGCTAAAATTCCGGTGCATCAATCTGCGATTAAAGACCATGCACGTTCAAGCATTGCCGTAATGCCATTTAGATTTTCTCATGCCACATTTGCGATTGATGAACAGGGGAAGGCTAGTAGTGCGTATCAGATGTCTAGTCGTATGAGAGATAGAATACAAACCTCGCTAACCCAAACGCAGCAATTTGTAGTCCTCAACCGAAGCTATGGCACTGACTATGTGTCTGAAAAGGCGTTGCTTTCTTCTGATAATGTCTCTGCAAGCGAAGCCAGTCGATTGGGGAATCTTGTAGGCGCCGATTTTATGATAGTCGGTAATATTCATGGTTTATCGACGAAGGTTGAGCGACAAACATTTTATGGTATGACAAAGGTTAAGAGTGTTGATCGGTTTGATCTTTCATATCAGGTAGTTGAAGTCGCAACTCAGAAGATCTTATGGGCGGATAACCTTGTAGAAGGCGTGACGCGTTCAGAAGAAGAGAGTCCCTCGGTAGTGCTGAATAAAATAGCGGGCCTCGTTGTGTCGGGTGTTATGGATGTTCTTTACCCTATAAAAGTGATAGATGTTGTTAGCAAGGATGAAATATATCTTAATCAGGGACAGTCAAGAGTAATGGAAGGAGATGTTTATGCTTTATTTGAAAAAGGGCGAAGTGTGCAAGACCCGGATACAGGCATGCCTATTGCCGTAGATGGAAAGAAGGCCGGAGAACTATCCATCGTGACTGTTTTGCCGAAGTACTCGGTGGCGGCATTATCCGACGGGAGTATAGGTGCGGTTAAAAAGGGTTCCGTTGTTCGTCTGATAGCGCAAGAGGCTGGGTTTGACAACATGAATTCCACTAAAGACGTCAGACCTACCGCAGGCTCAAGTGAAGCGCCTATCAAATGGTAGCAAGTTAATTGTTGTTTAAATGGGTAAAACAGTTAAGCCAGCTATATTGCTGGCTTTTTTGTTTCTCAGTGGTGGGCAGGCTAAAGTAACGCTTCTACTGCTTTAGTGAGCGCTTGTTCAACTTCATGACCTTCAAGCTTTCTACCATTAACAAAAATGGCAGGCGTACCGCGAATGCCTAAGCCTATCGCCTGAAGTTCAGAGTCTTTAACCTTCTTAATCGTTTCTGTTGCGGTTAAGCACGATTCAAATTGCGCCGTATCAAGCTGTAAGTCATTAGCGAATGTTGCCGGGGAGTCGTTGCTTAATTGAGTTTGGTTATCGAATGCCAAATTGTGGAACTCCCAAAACTTACCTTGTTGGTCGGCACAAACCGCACCTTCAGCAACTTTTCTTGAGATACCAGAGCGGTTTATTGGAAAGTCCATATAGGTCAGCTGAATTTGATCACCGTATTGTTCTAATAGTTTGTACATCGTGTGGCTGGCCTCTTTGCAGTGAGGGCATTGGTAGTCGGCGAATTCAACGATTTGGATTTTTGCATTTGGGTTGCCGGTGGTTGGGTAGCCTTCAGTAGCGATAGACACCGCTGGCGACGTAGGCGGCCTAATAAGCAGAGCAAAATCACCCTTGCTTTCTAGCTCACCTAGTACGGCGAAACGCTTTTCCCTAACTTTTTGTTGCGTTAGATATTGGGTAATATCGCCTTTGATTTCATAAAGGGGCTTATTAATTCTGTCTTTATTGGCGTCAAAGAAGGTATTAATTTCTTCTTCTGATGGTGGTGTGATCGAAAGTAATTGTTCTCTGGCAAGTGCTTCAGTGATGTTTGCTTTTTTTGCCTTTTCCGCTGCTAGTAGTTGAAGCGCAGCCTCTTCCATAAAGGCTCGTTGTTTCTCAAAGTGCTCATGTTCCATCTCATAGTACGGCATAGCCACGCTAGAAGGGAGGTCGCTAAGTGTAAAGTCTGAGCCTTTATAGTATATAAGTGCGTCTGCTTGCTCTTCTGAAGGTGTTTTGGATGCGTTCATTATGGTTGCTGAAATCAGCATGCCAAACGCAAATGACGCAAATGCAAACGTGAATTTGCTGCGATTTTGTTGTCGTTGGTTCTCGTTCATGGTTAGCCTTTTCGTTCCCTAGAGTGCTGACGTGTGTGTGAGTTGTTGCCAACTATAGAGCATCCTAATGATCAGCAATAAGCTTTCAAGTTAAATAAACGTTAACTTACGCACCTATATTGTCAGCTTAAGTCTTGCTCGTTCAATAATGGTTGTGCAATCGCCACTTACCGGCATTGTGCCAATGTTGTGCCCGCCATTGGAAGTGAGGCGAGATGCACAAAGGAGGTCGCTGATAGCGTGGTGACCATTGCGACCCGAAATACTCCTTGTAAAATAAGCTTTCTAACAGAAAGCAAAATTTTGCCTTTGACTTCGGCTTTTTTAGTCATTGTTTTTGTTGCCTCTTGGTAAGCCAATCGCTCACTCCTAGGCATATGATGAGTCATGATTCACTTCATTGAGTCAATTCATGTATTTAAATTAGTTTTGGAATGATCGTTCTTATATGGTTTAATGTTGTATTGGAATGATCATTCTGGTTCTGGGTTAGGGTTCGAATGAACGTTTAGCAAAACTCGCGAGGGGTTATGAGGCCGTTAACATTTAACAAAAAAAAAGCGCTGGCAGATGTTACACAGCTTTTTTGGCTACAAGGTTACGAAGGGACATCGGTTCAGCAAATATTGGATTGTATGGGGGTAAGTCGGAGCAGTATGTATTCGGTTTTTGGAGATAAGCGGTCATTGTTTTTGCAATCGTTGGCGCAATTTTCAGAATTAAGCCGTGTTGCGTGTACCCCTTTGCTACAAATAGAGGAGCCAAAGCTTGCGGTTGTGCAGTTTTACAATTTGGTGTTTTTTTCATTGAAGGATGAGCAGAGGAGAAGGGGCTGCCTCTTGGTGAATACAGTGCTTGAACAGTCAGGCTTAGATGAGGGGTTGGCCGGTTTTGCTGCTGAAAAACTATCAGAAGTGGAAGAATCATTTAAACACTGTTTCGACTGGGCCCAGGCGAATGGAAAAATTAGTAAAAATGCAGATTCTTCAGCGTTGGCGGCATTCTTTATGACGCTAACCAAGGGATTGCGAGTCTCGGCTAGAGAGGGGGCTGAGGAGGCTGAGATGCGTCGGGTAATAAATCTATCGTTATCCGTTATAAATTAATGTGTGAAAACTTTGAGTGTTGAAAAAATGAATAATTTACTTAAGTCTGTTTTTATCTCTGCATATGTAACGTTGTTGGTAGTCGCTTCTATTCATTCTACTGTTGGTATTTGGCAGCATGGGTTAAGTAGCGGTTGGTTTGGTGTGGCATTAGCGGTTTGGCCTATGATGTTTTTCTTTGTCAGGTTATTTCTCTTTGATGTCGTACGGACTAGCCCAAACTTATTGGGTTTTCAGGTTTTGACGGGGTTGGGTTGTGTTGTTGCACTCTTGCTTGGTTGGGGTGATTCTTCTCAGGCTTTACAGCTCGCCTACGCACTGGGGCTGGGCGCTTCGGGCCTGTTAGTTTATGTGTTTTGGTACTCTCAGTTTCAGCGTGATGAAGCTAAATTTCTGAAACCAGGAGAAAAATTGCCACACTTTCAATTGGAAGACGAGTCAGGAAAAGTAGTCTATTCAGATGCACTATTAGGGCAGCCGGCATTATTGATTTTTTACCGAGGAAACTGGTGTCCGCTATGTATGGCTCAGATTAAAGAGGTCGCAGGTCAATATCAGGCGCTTGCTGAGCTGGGTGCCACGGTTGCGTTGGTTAGTCCACAGCCTCACGAAAACACACGCGGGCTTGCGGAAAAATTTAATGTACCGTTTAAATTTTTGGTTGATAAACAGAATCAGGCTGCAAAGGTGCTAGGAATAGATGTTGAAAATGGCACTCCTAAGGGAATGGAAGTATTGGGTTATGATAGTGATACGGTGATGCCGACCGTGCTAATTACCGATAAAAATGGCACTATAATATTTGCAGACTTAACCGATAACTACCGAGTTCGCCCTGAGCCTGATACGTTTATTGAGGTGCTAAAGCAGCACGGTATGGCTTAGTTAGCTGCTCGCGTAATCTGATGTGAAATCGGTACATTTAACTTAATTACATTGAGTAAACACCTTTTGGACAATGAGTATCACTTAGCTGAAATTCTAGCGTTACAAAGGCAGGCGGAAATGTCTCACCATAGACACCTGCTTGTTTTGTCGGGTGGTAGGGCTTGGGCTACTCAGCTGGCGCTTGCCGCAGTTGAACGGTTAGGGGGGCAGTCGACACTTTGGTTGACTGATGAGCCAGGCTGCTCAACCTCGGGGAGGGGTATCGAATATAGCCCTGCAAAAAAAGCGATTCGGCATCTGGGTAGTGAGCGACAGTTAATTATTATGGATGCCTACGCAGGCTTTCACCCCGATGGGTTTGGTGCCATTAGCGGTACCTTGAAGGCAGGGGGATTGTTTATCTTATTAACACCAGATGCTGAAAGCTGGAGTGGATATGATGATCCAGACTATGATCGTATCACCTCGCTGCCATTTAGCAGGGTTGAGTTAACGCGACACTTTATTTCTCGCATCAATCATTCAATTTGCTCATCTGAGGGCGTGCTGCGTATCAGTGAGGGGGAGGAGCGAGTTTTATCAGGTGCTTCGGCCGACATAGGCTGCCTGCTGATTGACGACTATCAGGGTGAAACAATTGATGAGTGTTTAACTCAGGATCAATACCAAGCGGTTGAAGCCATCTGCAAAGTTGTGACAGGACATCGTCGACGTCCTTTGGTAATTAGTTCAGACCGAGGGCGTGGGAAAAGTGCTTCATTGGGGCTAGCTGCAGCTAAATTGATAAAACGAGGATCGACGCGAATAGTGTTAACTGCTCCTTTTGTTGAGTCAGTAGAAAGCGCGTTTACAATGCTGGAAGCGCAGTTTCCCCGGGGTTTGCGTAATGGCGCGAGCTTTTCATCTCAGCTGGGGGCTGATGCTGAGGTGAAGTTTATACCGCCAGACGAATTAATACTAACCTCACCCGATACTGACCTAGTGTTAGTAGACGAAGCTGCCGCCATTCCTACACCTATGCTTGAGGCGCTGCTAACACGTTATTCGCGCATTGCATTTGCATCGACTATCCATGGCTACGAAGGTACGGGTAGAGGCTTTGCTGTGCGATTCACCAAGGTGTTGGATCAGAAAACCCCGCAGTGGCGATTGCTGCATCTAAAATCACCTATTCGCTGGGCTGAAGGTGACCCGTTAGAGGCATTTGTTTTTGACTCGTTGTTACTGCGTGCATCGCCCAATGAGCCGGTTGCTACATCACAAATTAAACTTCAAAAACTGCAGACTCGCTGGATTTCTCAAGCTGAATTATCGCAAAATGAAGCGCTACTTAAGCAGGTTTTTGGATTGTTGGTTTTGGCTCATTATCGAACAAGCCCTGATGACCTAAGAATGTTGCTTGATGGCCCGTTGATGCGAGTTGTCGCGCATTTTTATCGCTCAGATGTGGTTGCTGTCGCATTGGTGATACGAGAAGGTGGTCTCAAAAGAACCTTAGGCGACGAAATCTGGCAGGGAAGGCGCCGGCCTCGGGGCCATATAATCCCACAGGTACTATCAGGCTTTGCCGGGTTTCAAGAAGCGACCGATTTAACGGGGGATCGTATCATGCGGATTGCGGTTCACCCAACGTTACATCAGCTAGGCTTAGGTTCCACTCTCATTGATGAAGTATTTCAACAGGGAAAGAATGATGGGGTGGATTATATCGGTTCTAGTTTTGGCGCTACGCCAGAACTCGTTTATTTTTGGCAGTGTATTGGTTTTTTTCCTTTGCGGTTAGGTCTGCAAAAAGAGGCCGCTAGCGGCACTCACTCTGTTGTGGTGATGAAGCCTATTTCAACCGCTGCAACAACGCTTTGCAATGATGCAGTGTTGCGTTTTCATCGGCAGCTTTACTTTGACCTAAGTGGCGAGTTTAAACAACTTAGCGTGGGAGTCGTGCTACGAATGTTGAGTTCGGCTGATACGGCTGCATGGCGTTTGGATGAACGAGATATTTCTGATTTGATCGCGTTTACTGACCACTTGCGTGTTTATGAGAGTTGCAGCAGGGTGGTCGCTAGTTTAGTCATGCTGTCAGCAGCAAATGATGTGATTGATAGGCAATGTACGAAGCAGGAGGTCGATGTTTTAGTTCGTAGAGTGATACAGAAACGTCAAGTAGAGGTTGTAGTTCAGGAACTTAATTTACAAGGAAAAAAAGAGCTAGAGAGCCTCTTGCGGTCGGCTGTTCGTAAGTTGTTTTTGTTATGCCGTCCGTAAGTCCTTTCGTTATTCAGTCACGGTGCTTTATTACTCTATGCGTACGTACTGTGTTAGCCACCCTTATTTTCCTAATCTGAATCAAGGGTTGCTACAACCCAAACCTGTAGAATTGTTACTATGTTATTTTTATAAGGTAGTCGCGATCGATGATTCAACACAATATAATGGATAAACCACAAAAACAGACGGTGTGGTTTATTGCTTCAATTATGCCTGCTTTTTTTATGGTTATCGGGACCGCCATTACATTGATCGCTTACCTTCAGTTGTGGGGAGGGAGCACTCAAGCATCAACCGTTATTGGTGTGTTTTTTGCCGAAATATTACTCGTTATAACTGCTTTGGGGCTATTAGGTTATCTAAGAACTCATCATAAAACCCCATTGGTAAAAAAGATTGCGCGGTTTAATTGGTGTATAGTGGCTTATGCTGTGACGGCAGGCCTATATCTATTTTTGTCGTAGGCATTAGATCATTCACTATTCTCTTTGGGGGTGCCACCCAACATGTCTTCAGATACATTAATCATTGATCAGACTAAAGCTTGGGTTTCGTCTGTTGTAGTGGGTGATAACTTCTGCCCTTTCGCACGAAAAGAAATGGAAAACAATACGATTAGATACAGGGTGGTAGGCGATGAAAAAGATAGCGACGCTTTAGAGACGGGCTTGATGGCGCTGATGGCTGAATGTAAAACACTTGATGAAAACGATTCGATAGAAACAACCATCTTGATTTATTCAGAAGGGTTTGCTGATTTTCAGGATTTTTTGGCGTTACTTGAGTTGGCTAACAATCTTATGGCTGAAAAAGGCTATGAGGGTGTTTATCAGCTAGCGAGTTTTCATCCGGATTATTGCTTTGCAGACTCCACTGACGACGACCCTGCCAACTATACTAATCGCTCCCCTTATCCCGCATTACATTTGATTCGTGAAGAAAGTATTGAGCGAGTGCTAGAAGATGTTGATAATCCGGAACGAATACCTGAACGGAATGTTCGGTACGCACGGGAAAAAGGGTTGGCGTATATGCAGGGTAAATTAAAGGCCTGCTCGATAAAGTAAGGTCGATGCTGATTCATATTAATTGAAACTATGTCTCAGTATCGTGTGACATTGATTAACATTCGTTAATCCCTCTAGATATTCATTCGCTGTTCTAGATATAGTAGCTTAAGTTGTGGAATAGAAGTGCTTCAAATGCAGTATTTGATTGCAGTGGGCTTCTATTGCGGTCATAAATTATTAAAACCTACTCAGGAGTCACAATGTATAAAAAGATATTAGTAATGCTCACCTTGATGGTAGCGACTTCCATGGTCAATGCAGACGTTGCTAAACAAAGAGCATTGGCTGAAGAAATGCTTGAAGTCTCTCAAGCCAGCTCGGTGCTAGATAATATGTCAAAGCAAGTAGATGCTATGTTTGCCCAGACCGTTCAGCAGATGAACCTCCCAGAGGATAAAAAAGCTGAGGCAGAGAGGTATCAGCAAAGGCTCAACACCATTATGAAAGAAGGGATGTCTTGGGATAAGCTAAAGGGGCAATTTGTAGATGTTTATGTCGATGTATTCAGTGAGAAAGAGCTTGAAGAGTTGGTAGCGTTTTACAAGTCTCCGTTGGGGCAGAAGTTGATTGTTAAAATGCCGCTGCTGATGCAAGAGTCTATGGCTTTGGCACAAAAACAGATGCAATCAATCATTCCCCAAATAAAGGCCCTGTCGGAAGACATGCAGGCTGAATTATACCAGAAGCCTAAAGGGTAGTGCGGGACGAGTGGGTTGAATCAAGCATGCGTCTAAAAATAAATGATAAAAAAGTCATTTATTACAGTGTATTATGATGAGTATTTGATTGTACGCATCATATAATGATCCCAACGGTTTGTTACGTATCAGGAAACAGATACAAAAAGATACAAACAAATAGTCCGTTTTTTGTGGTATCAGCGTTAAGGTAAGCTATAAATAGAATGAAATTTTATCGCTTAAACGCACTTATATCATTGAAATAGATGACAGTCGTTCAAAAATAAGATCGATCGTTGGGGTATCCATATGTTTGAAACAGAAGTAGAAACAACTAAAAAAACAACTAAGAAAGATGAAGCCGAGGCGCTATCGCTGCTTGAGCGTGAAGAAGTTCGCACACAATTGATGAGTGATGTCGAGGCTTTCTTAAGTGGTGGTGGTCAGGTGACCCAGGTTGATAATAATGTACGAGCAGACCCTCCTCGTAAGCCTTCTATGAGTTATGGTTCAGCACCTATCTAAAGTGGCTGATTGATTGGTTTTTAACAGTTTTAATCTTTTGTCTTTCTATTTCCATAGAGTTGACTTCTCAGGGTGCGACTCGCATCCTTTTTCAGTTTCATATCTTTCTTTATAGCAATCTTTTTAGTACTTTCGTGCATATATTGAGTTTCGCCGCGTTAAAGAGCTGGACCGCACTCAACCTTAATAAAGACCTGACGTAAAAAGGTTACGTTACACTGTCGCTTTTTTATAGAGGCCATTGTTGTGGGATTAGTGATTTTTTATGACCTATCACGTATGCTCTATGAGCGATTTGGCGGTGCCCTGTATAGTGTTGCTGAACGTATGTTTGTCACGTATCAATGATCGCCCAACCATAGATTTGTTATGCTTTTGGAGCGTTCCTCATCATCATTGATTAAAAAGAATATTGGAGAAACAAGTGTCTCAAGGTAACCAGCGACAATTTCCTGCAACACGTATGCGTCGAATGCGATTTGATGGTTTTTCTCGTCGACTGATGCAAGAAAATAAACTGAGCGTAGATGACCTTATCTATCCAGTGTTTGTTCTAGAAGGTGAGGGCCAGCGGGAGCCAGTTCCGTCAATGCCAGGGGTTGACCGGCTAAGCATAGACTTGCTGCTAAAAGAGGCGGGAGAACTGGTTGAATTGGGTATTCCCGCTATTGCATTGTTTCCGGTTACGCCATTAGAGGCTAAGTCACTGGATGCACAGGAAGCTTGGAACCCACAAGGGTTGGCTCAGAGAGCCGTTAGAGCATTAAAAGCCAATTTTCCTGAGTTAGGGGTGATTACGGATGTAGCGCTGGACCCGTTTACCACTCATGGGCAGGATGGAATTATTGATGAAAATGGCTATGTGTTAAATGATATTACCGTTGAAGCATTGAAGAAACAGGCGTTATCTCATGCAGTTGCAGGCGCAGACATTGTTGCCCCATCAGATATGATGGATGGGCGGATCGGTGAAATAAGGGCGGTATTAGAAGAGAATCAGCACATCAACACGAGAATATTGTCCTATGCTGCTAAGTATGCCTCGGCTTATTACGGTCCTTTTAGGGATGCGGTAGGTTCTTCTGCAAATTTGGGTAAAGGTAATAAAAAGAGCTATCAGATGGACCCTGCAAATAGTGACGAAGCGGTTCATGAGGTGGAATTAGATTTAAAAGAAGGGGCTGATATGGTAATGGTTAAGCCAGGGATGCCCTATTTGGATATTGTGCGTAGGGTAAAATATGAGCTAAAAGTGCCTACTTTTGTCTATCAGGTTAGCGGTGAGTATGCGATGCATGTAGCAGCCGCTGAAAATGGCTGGTTAGACTTGGATGCGGTAATGATGGAGTCTTTGTTATGCATTAAGCGTGCAGGCGCTGATGGAATTCTTACGTATTTCGCCAAACGTGCGGCACAAGCACTCAGAGATCACAGCTAGAAAAAACAGTTTTTTAGAGCTTGATAACTGGGTATTTGATAAGTCTGCACAATGATTAAAACCGTATAAGGAAGAGGCTAAAACGGAAATGACTGACAGTAAAGGTAATAAAAAGGCTGAAAACAGCAAGTTGGAGGTTGTTGATCATGCAGCGGATACTCCAGTTGAAATCGACCTTAGCTCTCATGATTATTACATTAACCGTGAACTCAGTCATCTTCAGTTTAATTATCGAGTGCTGAAACAAGCTATTGATAAAAATCACCCGCTACTTAATCGAATGATGTTCTGTTGTATCTTCAGTAGCAACATGGACGAGTTTTTTGAAATACGGGTTGCCGGTCTTAAGCATCAAATAAAATACGGTCGTGAAACAGTGGGGCCTGATGGGTTAACCCCTGAGCAGATACTGGCAGAAATAGACACCAAAACCCATGAGGTTGTTGAAGAGCAGTATAAAATCCTTAACGAAGTCCTTATTCCTGAGCTTCAAAGCCAAGATATTCGCTTTCTTCGCCGTAGAGAGTGGAATGATATGCAGGCTGAATGGGTGGCTAATTATTTTGAAGCAGAAATTTTGCCGGTCATAAATCCGATAGGACTGGATCCGTCTCACCCGTTTCCGCGTCTTGTTAACAAGAGTCTTAACTTTATTGTTGAGCTTGATGGGCAAGATGCATTTGGACGAGAAACCGGTATGGCTATTGTACCTGCGCCTCGCTCTTTGCCTCGACTAGTAAGGTTCCCGGATGATGTTTGTAAGGGCGGTGACAATTTGGTGTTTTTGTCGTCGATGATTCACGAGCATGCTGACAAGCTCTTTCCTGGCATGGACGTAAAAGGCTGTTACCAGTTTAGACTCACGCGAAATGCTGATTTGGTTTTGGCTCACGATGATATGGAAGATTTGGCTTCTGCTCTACGAGGTGAATTGCTTAGTCGCCGCTTTGGTGAGGCAGTCAGATTGGAGGTGGCAGATAACTGCCCCCTAGAACTAGTGCAGTTTCTTTTAGATGAATTTGGCTTGTCGGAGCGAGAGCTCTATCGAGTGAGAGGCCCTGTTAACCTGACTCGAATGATGAATCTTGAGAAACTAATAAGTCGTGATGATTTGTCGTACCCGCGCTTTACGCCGGGACTGCCCAAAGCGCTCAATAACAAACAGGATATTTTTGCTGCCATTCGCGATAAAGATATTTTACTGCTTCACCCTTATCAAAGTTTTACGCCCGTGGTTGACTTGCTTCGGCAGGCCGCTAAAGATTCAAGTGTCGTTGCGATCAAGCAAACGCTTTACCGAACCGGTGCTGAGTCTGAGTTGGTAGCGGCGTTAGTTGATGCCGCTCGGCGTGGAAAGGAGGTGACTGCGGTTATCGAGTTGCGTGCCCGCTTTGATGAAGCGGAAAATCTAGAGCTTGCCAGCCGATTACAAGAAGCGGGTGTAGTGGTGGTTTATGGTGTAGTAGGTTACAAAACCCATGCGAAGATGATATTGATTGTACGGCGTGAAGAAGGTGGGTTTAAGCGTTATGTTCACCTGGGGACCGGTAACTATCATGCAGGAAATGCACGGCTCTATACCGATTACAGTTTTATGAGCGCAGATGAAGCCCTGGTTAAAGATGTCCACAAGATTTTTCAGCAATTGACCGGTATGGGTAAAGCGCTGAAAATCAAAAAACTCTTCCATGCGCCCTTTACCTTACATAGTAAGATGATTGAGCTGATTGAAAGAGAGGCGCTGCATGCGTCTGAGGGAAAAAGTGCGTATATTCTGATAAAGATAAACTCGTTGACTGACCCAAAGGTGATGAAAGCACTGTTTAAAGCATCTCAGGCGGGCGTTAATATAGACCTTGTTATTCGAGGAATTTGTTGTTTGAGGCCTGGCATTCCAGGGGTATCAGAGAATATAAGGGTTAGATCTGTGATTGGTCGATTCTTAGAGCATACCCGTGTTCATTATTTTGAAAATGCGGGGCAGCCTGTTGTATATGGCTCCAGTGCAGACTGGATGGTCAGAAATCTGGTGCATCGAGTGGAAACCTGCTTCCCGGTTGGAGATAAAAAACTGGCTGAGCGAGTTAAAGAAGAGTTAGATTACTACCTTCAGGACAACTGCTTGAGTTGGGCTTTGCAGTCCGAAGGGGACTATATCTTGAATCACCCTGCGGAAGACGAAGAGCGGTTTAGTGTGCAGCAAAAATTACTAGAAACGCTTTCTGCAGTTTAATATAGTCGCGGTCAAGCTCTCACTATAGCTCATTAATCTGGCTACGGAATATATATGCAAGATAATATCGGTTTTTCCAGTGCGTCGCGCACCATTATTATATTGGCGGCTTTTGTTGTCGTGGTTGCGGGCATCAAAACGGCTGAGTCTTTAATGGTGACGTTTTTACTCTCTGGTTTTTTTGCCATTATTTGTGCTCCACCCTTTATGTTTATGTTACGTAAAGGGGTGCCCGATTGGATTTCGTTGATCATTGTGGTTATTGGTATAACGGCTATACAGTTTTTGTTTATTACCATTATCGCCTCTTCTATTTCAGACTTCTCTCGAGATCTTCCTCTCTACCAAGAGCGACTGCAGCAGCTGTTTGTTAACTTCACCACGACGGTAGAAGGGTGGGGTATAGATGTGCCTGAAAGCGCACTTCAGCAGCACTTCGACCCCGGTGTTGTATTAAAAATTGCCGCCAACACATTGGGTAGTCTAGGGGGAGTGCTTTCTAACTCCTTTATGATTATTTTGACCGTTATTTTTATGTTGTTCGAAGGTTCCAGTTTACCTAATAAACTTCAAGCTGCGTTTGGCAAAGACAACACGCAAATGGCTCATATTTCTCGTTTTTTGGATGATGTGAAAAGTTATATGACTATTAAGTCAGTAATCAGTTTGATGACAGGGCTGACTATTTATATCTGGCTTCTGGTCGTGGGTGTTGATTATGCGTTGCTTTGGGGCGTTGTTGCATTTCTATTTAACTTCGTCCCAAATATTGGTTCAATTATCGCAGCGGTCCCAGCAGTGCTTCTAGCGCTTATTCAGCTGGGGCCTCTCTCGGCTTTTTTTACAGGGGCTGGGTTCTTGTTTGCCAACATCGTTATGGGGAATGTGATTGAGCCTCGCTATATGGGGAGAGGCCTGGGGCTCTCTACGCTTGTTGTATTTTTATCGTTAGTATTTTGGGGGTGGATTATGGGGCCTGTAGGAATGCTGTTGTCGGTGCCGTTAACGATGTTGATGAAAATTGCCTTTGAAAGCAGCGACGAGACTAAATGGTTAGCAATTATTATGGGACCAGATATTAAGGATTCGTCACCTGATTAGTGTTTTTAAACGAATTTATGTTTAATTGAGGAAGGTTATGATGTATTTAAGCTTGTATCGAGCAATCAACCGTATGGTCAACTCTAGTAGGTACCTGGCTGCTTTGGTGGTGCTGTTGCAAACTATAGCGTTTACTGCTTCAGCGACGCCTATTTTTGTAAATGAAACGCTTAATGATTTAGATGTGTCCGTAGAATCAAGTTTGCTTGGACTAAAAGGAATGGCGTTTGTTCAAAATAATGAGGAACAAGCAATTCTGTGTCATGTGATATTCAAGAATGGCCCAGAGTTGCCTGTAAAAAGGAGAGACACGATTAAGCCTGGCGTGAAGAAGGTTTTTGAAGCGAATATGAATAGGACGATCGTCAAGCTAACGATCGATGTGGTTTGCGATAAAAAGTAAGTGAATATTTACTTACTAAATTATGGGTTGTCAAAATAGCAGCTCTGCTGAATTTAAATATGGAGTATATAGATGAATAAATTGGTTGGTGTAGGGCTAGTAGGTCTGGGGGCTGTTGCATTGGGCGGGCCATATATCAGTGGTACTCAGGCAGAGAGTCAGTATCATCAAGCAATTGAGTCACTTAATGCTCAATCAGGTGTGGTGGCAATCAGCGAAGGGTACGAAAAAGGTTATTTTGGAGCAGATTCTGTTACATTGATCAAACTCGATGGGGGTGAACTCGATGATGACTTGCCTCAGGAAATACGTTTTAAGACCCACTTTTCTCATGGGATCTATTCTGTAAATGCCTTATCTCACCTGCTGTTTGATGATGAAACGACAGCGGAAATAAAAGAAGTCTTGGGTGACGCTCCCCCGCTTGAAATCGTGACTACCGTTAATATATTTGGTGATGCGTCTGTAGTGGCGGTTACACCAAAAGTTGATTATACCGACCCAGAGGGTGGCGATAAGGTTTCCATTTCAGTGCTTGAGATGACCGTTGATGTACCATCTGATCATAAGCAAGTGACGGCAAATATTGACTGGCCGGGTATGACAATGACAGGTGAGGGCGGTGAGGAAGTCATGATTGGCCAATTTACCATGACGCAAACCGGAAGTCAGTTGACTGATTACTTGTGGGCTAGTGATATGACATTGAGTTTAGATACTGTGTCGGGGGTGGAGGCTGGTCAGCGGTTTGATCTTAAAAACCTTAAAATGAGTTCTGTCACTGCAGAGGCTGAAAAAGGACGAATTGATTCTGGGTTTGAGATGTCTATCGATAGCGTTAAGTTAAATGAAGAAGAGTTTAAGAACCAAAAGTTGGTCTTCAGCCTGAAAGATCTTGCCATTGTTGAATTTGATGCTTTGATGGAAACGTTTGATAAACTTGAAGAGACCTCTCAAATAGCCGATCCGCAACAGCAGGCAATGGCTCAAATGGAACAGTTTGCTAAAGTGGGTCAGGATGTAACGGCGCTATTTAATAAAGGGTTGAAAATAGATATTTCCGAGTTGTTTGTAAGTACACCTAAGGGCGATGTAAATGGCATGTTGCATATCGAGCAGCCTGAGTCTGATGTGACCGTAAATGCGGGGCCTGGTGCTTTGTTACAAACAACAAAAGGGCAGTTGTCGCTAACGGTGCCTGCACTATTATTAGAAAGTGGTGGCCCTGAAATGCTGCAACAGTTAGAAGGGTTGTTGGCTCAAAGCCTGATTGTGAAAGAAGGTGAAGTCTATAAAACGGAAGCAACACTTGAGAGTATGATCATTAATGTTAATGGTATCGAAATGCCATTGCCCCCTCTGATGTAGTGATGCTGAACTAGTGAGTAGAAAAAAGCGGAGCTTGTATAATGACTCCGCTTTTTTGAGCCTTAAAAGTCTGGCTCAATTAGCGCTTCGCCTGTTTGTAAACGTTTAAGTTCTCGTTCGCGTTGTTGGCTCTTAGAGATCGCTGTATTCATTTGCTCTGAGTATAACTCGAGCCATGTTCGAGATCCTGGAACCATGTGAGCTAGATCATACATGCCTGATTTCATTGATTTAATATATTCTTGATAACTTTTTTCTTGTTGTAATAAAATTCGCTGAAATGTTGGCGCACTACTATTATTGAGTAGCCCTTTAAGGTCTGAGTAAGCCTGTTCAGACTTAGAGATAATCGTTTGTTGCGTTGCAACTTGCTCTTTAAGTGATGTCAGCTCTTGTTGTATTTGTATGAAGCCTTCTTGTTCGCCTAGAGAGCTGTCTTCACTCATGCTTGATATAATCATTGTTGTCAATGTCACCGAGATTGCGACGATGAGGGTAAATGCTAATATCAGTAAAACCACTTTGTTTGCGGTAACGCTTTTTTCAAGCATTGAAATTCGTTGCTCTTCCGATAACTCTTCTTGTTCATCAGACCTTTCGTTTTCCGTCATTTATTGGGTGCTCCAAATAATCATAAATCTGCGGTTATTGACTACAGTGTAGACAAGAATAAAGAGTTTTAAAAATAAAGAGATAGAGGTGTGAGTTTTAGCGCTACTTGAGGAGTGTTGACTAACTAATAATCGGGTGGCATTCAGCATGGTTTTTAGCGAACAATTGCTTGGCCTCCTCCGGTTGGACTTGATGAAGCTTCAATACGCCCTTTTGTCCTATTTGAGTGGACTATTTGCAGGTCCGAGTGTTTTTGTTGCTGTTCTTGAGCGTTATGGCCCATAGCCTCCAGCGTTGCTTTTTGGCTGGCTGAAGCGTTGTCTACATAGTTTAAAATTGTCAAAAGCAGAGTCGTGGAGGTGTGTTTTCCGCTTGACGCACCAATAATGGTTAGTGAGTCTGATGATTCGATCAACGTGGGTGTCATGTATGATTGCGGACGTTTTCCTGGCTCTATTACATCAATTTCGCTTCTGCTGTTGGGGGAGGCTGTAAATTTAGCGAGGCTGTTGTTAAGCAGTATTCCGGTTGTTGGTGACGTAAACGCTGATCCAAAAGGCATGTTCATACTTAATGAAACCGATGCTTTGTTTCCCCATTGATCGATAATGGATATCTGCGACATAAACGCCTCACTTTCGTTTGTAGGCATTTCTGTCTTAATGTTCATTGGCGTGGACTTTTTGACGGTAATGTCACTTGTATTAGAACGCTCTATAGCTTTTAGCGCTTGATGTAATGCTACACCTCCATAGGACGGGGGAGGAGTGGTAGTGACGGAAGAGCCTTTATACTTAAAAAAAATGGGAGGGCGTTCAATGACTTTGTAATCGTTGAGGTCCTGCGGTGTCCAGGCAGCTCCCGCTTTTTGAAGGTCTGAAATAATATTATTGGCAACCTCCCCTTGGTAAAAACCTTTATGCCCTTTTCTTCCCAGTTGAGTTAAGGTCGCAGCAAGTTTAGGTTGTTTTATAATGCTGCCGCTTACTGGAATATTGTGGGCGAGTAATAAAGTTGTTAACAAAGTAATAAAGTAGTTAACTGAGTAATAAAGTTGTTTACTAAAGCCATCTGAGCTAATCTGAATTCAGACTAGCATGGATGGTTTTTTTATGGCCAAAAAACGGTATTGGAATACTGAAGCTAAGAATGCTCGCTGGATTAAGCAAGGGCGCGGGCAAGGTTTAGGTTCTAAATATAAACCCTGGCTTACTGTAAGAGATGTTCCATCCGAGGGTCGATCTCATCGTGTTTTTGGCCATCTAACGCAACGAACTCATCATCTTCTATCTGATTTAGAGCTAGCAACGTTCCTGCTATTGCAATGGAGAGCTTCTACGCTCGATATCAGAGAACAATTTCCTCTAGATATTACGATTACAAAGCAACTTTGTAACGAAACAGGAATACCTCACCCTGCCAGCAATGGTGTACCACAATTTATGAGTACTGACTTTGTCGTTAACTCTAAGGAAAAAGACAAGGAGTTATTTGCCATACAGGTCAAAGATAGCTCAGCACTTAAGGATGCTAGAACAGTAGAAAAGCTAGAAATTGAGCGTCGTTTTTGGCGAAAGAAGAACACACCTTGGTATCTGGTGACTCAAAAAGAAATACCAGCTGTAGTCTTCAAGAATATTGAATGGCTTTATAGTCTTCAAAGCCAGGAAATGAGCTTAGACGATGAATCACAATACTTTGAGTTCTATACCAAGCAAATTGCTCAAAACTCGCAACTAACAGTCATTGATCTCTGCAAACAAATAGACACAGCTTACGGTCTTGAATTGGGCGAAAGTTTGTTCCAGTTGCGCCTTTTGCTTGCACGACGGTATTTCCATTTTGATATTTCCATTCCTTACAGCAAGCTTCGTTGCAGTGATTTGTTGTCAGAATCTTTTGATACTGTAGTAGAGGTATTGCATGTATCAGGTTAATGAAGTTCTTTGCCTTGATGATGAGTTATTCAGAGTTCTCAAAATAGCTGGGAAAGATATTGTATGGATTGCCCTGGATGACAAAAATGCCTTCCCTTCCGTTGAATCTCTAGGTTCTCTAGAGCAGTTGGTTCTCGATGAAAAACTAATACGGGAAAAAGATCCCTATGCTTATTTACAACAGGAAGCACCCGAACCGGGCTCAAAAGCGGCAGCAATTCGCGATAGAAACTTCAAAATCCTGCAGCCTTTAATCGAAGAGCCACTTTTTTACATACCAGAGATACGTTCGAAAGTATTTAAGTCGATACTTGAAGTAGAAGACATCTCAAAACCCTATCTATACCGCATTGCTAGGCAATATTGGAAGCGCGGCCAAATACCAAATGCACTTTTACCTGATTATTCGAATTCAGGAGGTAAAGGTAAACGTCGTCAGGCAAAAGATAAAAAACTGGGTCGCCCAAGAGTTCATATGGAAGGTGTGGGGGCACTCATCGATGAAGCAACCGAAAAGCTTTTCCGCATTGTAATCGATAAGTACTTGTTAAAAGAGAACGAATTTTCACTCCCCTTTGCGCATCGTCGATTAAAACGATTATATGACCAACTCTTTCCAAACACCCCTGAATCAGAAAAACCGACCAAATGGCAGTTGAAGCACTTCTACGACCGGGAATACGGTTTTGAAGAAAAAATAATTAAGAGAACGCCCACTCAACACTATAAAAAAGATATCAGGCCATTAACCAGCACAGCGACCATGCAAGCCTTTGGTCCGGGGTCGCGCTATGAAATAGACGCAACCATCGCAGATATTATTCTGGTTGATGATAATGACCGAACACAGCCAGCTGGTAGACCAATCTTATATATTGTTATTGATGTTTTTTCCCGTTTTGTAGTTGGTTGGTATATAGGCTTTGAAAATCCATCCTATGTAGCGGCGATCCAGTCTCTTCATGTTGCTATGACAGATAAGAGCGATCTATTTTCTTCGCTGGGAATTGAGTGCTCCGAAGTGAATTGGCCTGCATCAGGTCTACCTGAATCAATTCTTGCTGATCGAGGTGAACTGTTAGGTCATCAGATTGAGGGGCTTGAAGAAGCGTTTCTCGTGAGAATTGAAAACACTCCTCCTTATCGCGGAGATGCTAAGGGAATTGTTGAAAGGAACTTTCGTTCTTTGCAGGCAGAGTTTAAACCATTTGCTCCAGGCGTTGTTTCAGGAACGACGGTAAAAAAACGGGGAGGTAAAAACTATTGGCTGGATGGAAAGCTGACAATTTCGGAGTTCACTGAAATTCTTGTTTCCTCGGTTATTATGCATAATTTTGTCGACCCAATGGAAAAGTATGATCGAAGTGAGGACATGCCTGCAGATTTACCTAATGTCCCTATTCATTTATGGAATTGGGGTTTACAAAACCGAACAGGTCGGCTCAGAAAAGGTGATGAGGAAAGCCTTCGAATTGCGCTGCTACCCAGAAAGCAAGCAACAACTTCTGAAAAGGGCGTGTGTTTATTTGGCTTGTATTACTCTTCTCCGGAAGTGCTGTCGTCAGGCTGGTTACATCGTACAAAATCTTCTAACAGGCCTGAGAAAGTGGTTGTTGCGTATGACCCTAATGTTGCCAATGAAGTCTACCTTTTATATAAGCCAAATAGCCGAGAATATTGGGTGTGCAAACTCACTGACTTATCACGAGAGTATCGAAACTGCTCCTTTTGGCAGGTTTGGCGTAAGCAAGATATACAAAAAAAAGAATTGTCCAAACAGAAGCTAGTTGCAGACAAAACGAGAGCTGCTCATGAAGAGCGAATAGAAAATATTATAAGTTCGGCAATCAAAGATACACCAAGGCCTTCCAAGACCAACACGGAGAGAATGGCTGGAGTAAGTAAAGCTCGTGCTGACCAGTTAGAAACCGAGAGAGCCCAAAGAAGGGCTTCAACAACTACTTCAGCGCCATCAGCTAAGATTATTAGTTTACGCGAGAGTTCCGACGATGATGAATATCCTGATTATGAAGACGAACTATTCGATGGCGGGGATGACTAATGAATCTTCCAAAAAATTACGTAGTTGCGGAATACAACGACACGGGTGTACCGCAATACGACGATAATCCATTTATCGAGGCGCTACCGCCAATACTCTCGGTCAAACAAGCTGGTACAAACTTAAAAGGAAGAATTCTTTATAAGCCCTCGGACAGAAATGCCGATGCCAAAGCTAGAATGCATATGGTGGTTTCTCTGCTGGATGACTACTTTCAACCCTTATCGCAGCATGTCCTTTTAGAGGAGCGTATCAGTATGATGATACGCAGAGGCTATGTGGGTAGAAATTTAAATGATGGCTCATTGAATAGAAAACTGCAGGAGGGTTATGAGCTAATTAAATCTGATGGAACGCAGCCAGTAAATTTTGCTACTGAAAAGACTACTGCCCGGAGTATGTCTTTGATTGGTATATCCGGTAGCGGTAAAAGCAGCTCCTTAAATCGAATACTAGAAACTTACCCTCAAGTTATCTTTCACGAAGCACGCAATTTTATTCAAATTACTTACCTCAAAATCGAATGCCCAAGCAATGGTGATCTGGAAAGCCTATGCCTTAATTTTTTCAGCGGTGTGGATAACATTCTTGGGTCTGATTATGAGAGGCGGTATGCCAAGCAGCGTTTGTCTTTGCCGAAAATGTTGGCCTTGATGCGTCAAACAGCTAACAACCGGGCTATAGGTGTTTTGGTTATTGATGAAATCCAACGCTTGAGTCAAGTGCGGTCGGGTGGCAAAGAACACATGTTGGAGTTTTTTGTAGAACTGGTGAATCAGGTCGGTATTCCAGTAGTGCTTGTGGGTACGCCAAAAGCCCGACCGATCCTCGAACTTGAGATGCAATCCGGTAGACGGAGTTCGGGGATAGGATCTATTTATTGGGAAACTATTCCACAGAAAATAGGTAAGACAGGCAAAGGTCTAGTTGATAATCCAAATTGGATACGATTTACAAATGATTTGTGGAAGTACCAGTGGCTGAAACATGCGGATGATCCTCTCACTAACGAAATTAGAGATTGCTGGTTCGACCTTTCACAGGGAGTGCTCGATATCGTCGTCAAGCTGTTTGTGCTCTCTCAGCTTCGAGCTATTGCGAATAAAAAAGAAAGAATAACTGAAGGGATAATGAAGTCAGTTTATGAGCAGGAACTTAAGCCAGTCCAGCCGATGCTTGATGCGCTTCGTTCTGGAAATGCTGAGCTAATCGTAAAATATTCGGACCTGCGTGACTTGGATATCGAAAAGCGCCTTATAGAACTCGGAAACCAGATTATCGCCTCGCGTCAAAAAGAGGAACAGAGCCTCTTTGGCGGTAATAATGAAGCTCTTCATTTGTATAATTTGATGCTTCAACTCGATGAAAATTATGATGAAACGCTCTTGGTACCTTTGGTGAAAAAGATATTTAAACAGTACCCAAACGCTCAGTTTAAAGAAATGCTCCCCATTCTGATTAAATGGTATTCAGAAGGCGAACAGGATGAGCCTCCTACCGCTCAGAAATCTGTGAAGAGAAAAGATTGGCATGACTTGGAAAGCGAAGACTTGCGTTATCTATTCGATCTTTGCGACACAGAGAACAAAGATCTTCATGAAACCTTGGACAGAAGGGGGATGTTTTTTAACTTGGAAGACTGGACAGCAGGTTTTTAATGCTTGGATTTCCTACCCCTTACCCTAATGAGCTGTTGTATAGCGTCATTGCTAGGGCTGGGGTCCATGAAGGAGAGACATCACCGAAACAGCTATTAAACTCGGTGTTTGCAAATAAAAAAGTTATTGCCACGGTAGATTTGCCCAGCCATGTCGGGCGTATTGCTGATCAGTATCCAAAATCGTTGAGCCTATCTGCATTGGATCTAATAGAAAAGCATACTCTTTGGCCGATCTATGCCCCTTTTCTGCCGAATGACCGAAGGAAGTCGGTTGAAGAATGGATGTGTGATAGATCGCAAGGAGCTGCGCATTTAGCGTCTGGAATCGTAGCATCGAGAGTACCCGCTAAGAGGGTCATGCTGATGTGTCACTGTTGTGTTAAGCAGCATGAGCAAGACTATGGAGAAGCCTTTTGGGATAGGCGATGGCAAGTCCCCTTGGTCGATTGTTGTCCAATTCATGGAGCGCTATCTGAGACCGATATAAGGAAAAATGGTGAGCATCGACATGCCTATGTTCCGGTCTCACAAAGCAAAATTGTTGGTAGCCATCCAGAGACAGAATCAGGCAAGTGCTTTAGCGAATTGGTTTATCAGTTATTTGATTCGTTCGGAAAAGGCTCGCCTAGTTATCAACAATGGACATCCTTTTATCGTACCTTGGCGTTTGCAAATAACTTTCGAAACGGTAAGCGAATCGATCATCAGCTCATACGAAGCCAATTAATTTCGTATTGGGGTAAAGACTGGCTGAAAAAGAAGAACCTGCTCCCCTCCACGAGTGATACCTCATGGTTAAGAAGTATTTGTCGAAAGCACCGTAAGGCTTTTAGTTTTGCAGAACATATAACGGCCATACGAGCCCTATCTCAAGGCCAAATGTCGATAGTACAGGCGCTTGAAAGAGCTTTAGATATAAATGAAACGTGCGAAAAAAAGAAGGCAAAGGTAATAGTCGAAAGTAACAAGCTGACGGTAGATCAGAATAAATGGCTGTCACTCGTACTTGAATACGGGCCAAAGGGAGCAAGAAATGCACAGCCTGCGCTATATGCTCGCCTTTATAGAAACAACCATGACTGGTTAATCGATGTAGACAAAAAATATCAGTTACCTCCGGTGAGTGTAAATCGCCGTGTCGAGTGGTCTGCTCGTGATCGTGTGGCAGCCAGAGCGTTACGCAACTTTGTTCGGAAGGTAGAGAATGACTTGTCTGCGCCTCGACTAACGCAGACATTTTTGATACATCAATTAAATAATAGCGCGACGATAGAGAAGAATTTATGTCGTTTACCGCGCTGTGCTGCCATTCTAAAAAGATACACAGAGACTGTTGATGAATATCAGATAAGGCGTCTAACTCGAGCCTATATCTCATTCATCGAAAGCAATACGATGGTAAAAGAATGGGTATTGCTTAGAGAGGCGGGTTTGAGTGAAGTGCGTATGTCCAAAGTTGTAAGAAAGTTCTTAGGGGAGATTGTCAGGGATGGCAAGCAATGCAAAATATAAGCATATTGAAGATGACTCGAAAATAAGTGCAATTGGCTCGTTATTTCGAGGCGTTAATAATAAGTTGTGGGCGATAAATCTCGATTTTTCGGGCAAAGCATCCAAGAGTGTTCAATTCAGTGCCGCGCCCATACTCGCTCGACGAAGAATATTAAACGCGACAAGCGGCAATAAAAAGTCTGGTTTATCGCGTCACTTGACTATTGCAAATGCAACGCATTGGAAGCTAGCCAAACTTAATGACTGTCCTGCATATCACAAAGCTCCCAAAGGACGAGATCACGCACAGCTTTGCTTTGTTGCTGATGCTGCTGACCGGAAGGTTTACATTCCACAGCTTGAGTTGGCCAGAGTACTTTTCTTTCATGACCCCTTCTTAGCTAGATTAAGTTTGCAGCATAACGCTTTGGCCGAGGACTTCTTTGTCGATCTAAATTCTGAAGGGCAAACCATATATGTCCGTGAAGGTGCAGAATATCCAGTGCATTATTTTAACGGAGATGATAACAGGCGATTCTTGAGTTGGGTTTTAATGGACTCAGATGCACGGAGGTCGTTTGAAAGCATTAGTGCGAATTTATTGCTAAATCAAACTCGTAAGGGAGATTACGATCACTGGAACTTTTCCTTCAGCCCTCCGCCTCTTTTCGGAGTAGAGCTTGAAATGACAGGTTGGGATGATCGTGATTCCGGAACGTTTTTCGTTTGGGAAATTCATGAGGTCAATGGTCTCCCGTCAGATATTGAAGGTGAAGTAGATTTTCTTCACCCTAAGTATGAACGTCAAGTTGGTGGTAAGCCGGTAAAGGGAAATGGATTAAAAGGAGAAGTCCCAGAGCTATTTGAATTAAATGATGATGAGCTGTCGGATACGGATAAAGCCACTATGGCTTTGATGTCGGATACAGTTAAAACCAGTTTCAAAACGCCATTCATCACTAACCGTATCGCTAAGAAATTAAAGCCTGTTAATACTTTTACGGGTGATGGAGATAAAGAGATGCTAGATAAGGGTCTAAGTGCCAATGAAAAGGAAGAAACAGGTAACCTTCCTGGTGGCGCTTGGAACAACCTTGATGATCAAACAGATGATACTCACTTGTACTTGTCCAAATTCCAGTCATTTTCAGATGCCATTAAATGCTTGGAAGCACAACATCAATGCAGAATCGTCATAAGTAAAATTTTTAAATTGCCAAAGCGTGACAGCAGCAAAAAGAATCTGCATATGTTGGAAGATACTCAAAACCCAAGGTGTATGAATCTTGTAGAGATAGAGTACAAGGGAGGCGCAATAACACTGCTTGAGATAGATACTTCTGATGACGCAGCAAAGCTGTCTACAATGATGTTGCTTATAAGCTCCAGCGGATGGTTGTCTGATAATATGAGCCGTATATTGCAGGGAATAATGAAAAAGTCATTGGGCTGGCCAACCAATATATTCAAGGAAAAACTAGAAGAATCGGACTTTTCTGGAATTCCCCACCCTAAATCAAAACACTCAGGTCGGCTAAAGCCAGAAGAAATACCACCATGGGCACAGAGGTTTTTTAACTGGATGTCTCGTTGATGCGATTTGTATAGATTTATGTCGATCAAAGCGTAAATAACTGGCTTAAACCAAGCTACAATATGTTAAAGTCGGAACTAATGGTATTAGAATCGGTACTTAAACTTGCTCATTTTTTCGGTCGCAGGAGTATCAAGACATTATGGGGAATATCCAGGATCGTTGGTTATCAATAGCTGAAGTTTCCCAGTATATTGGCGTCTCTACTGACACAATATACAAATGGATAGATAAAAAGGGATTGCCAGCATACAAGGTAGGTAGATTGTGGAAGTTTAAGGCCGAGGAGATTGATCAATGGGTTAGATCCGGTGGTGCAGACGACTCAATGGATGATAAATAATATGGCCTTAAATGAAGCAGATACCTGTCGTGTCTATGTAACTCCAAAGATCAAAGATGCAGGCTGGGAAGACAACCCCCGAGCTATCACCGAACAATATACATTTACTGATGGACGAGTTCAGTTCAAAGGCAGCAAAGTACAACGTGGAGAACAAAAGCGCGCCGATTATTTGCTCAAGTACACACGAGACTTTCCGATTGCTGTCGTTGAAGCTAAACCAGAGAGCAGTTCTGTAGGCCAAGGTATGCAGCAGGCAAAGGATTACGCAGAAATCTTAGGATTAAAATTTGCTTACTCAACCAATGGTCATGAGATCCTAGAGTTTGACTATACCACCGGTGAAGAGCAGCTTGTGTCTCGCTTTCCGGCCCCCGATGAGCTATTTAAGCGGCTCTGTGGTGATGAAGGCCTAAAAAATGATGACGTTGATACCTTACTTTCTCCTTACCATCATGTATCAGGGTATTCGCCTCGTTACTACCAACAAATTGCGATAAACCGAGCAGTTCAGTCGGTACTTCAAGGGAAGAAGCGCTCATTAATTACTATGGCAACGGGTACGGGTAAGACAGTCGTTGCCTTTCAAATTAGCTGGAAACTTTGGAGTGCGCGCTGGAATCGTACAGGAGACTACAGAAAGCCTCGCATACTGTTTCTGGCAGACAGGAATGTGCTTGTCGATGACCCAAAGGATAAAACATTCACCCCATTTGGTGACGCAAGGCATAAGATTGAAGGTGGCAAAGTCGTCAAAAGCCGTGAAATCTATTTTGCGATTTATCAATCCATCGCACGTGATGAGCGCCGTCCCGGATTGTATAAAGAATTTCCAAAAGACTTCTTTGACCTAATCATAATTGATGAATGTCACCGAGGTAGTGCCCGAGACAATAGTAACTGGCGTGAAATTCTAGAATACTTTGAGCCTGCATACCAAATCGGTATGACAGCCACCCCGCTTCGTGAGGATAATCGCGATACATATCGTTATTTCGGTAACCCTATCTACACATATAGTTTACGCGAAGGTATTGATGATGGATTCCTGGCTCCATATCGTGTTCACAGGGTGATTTCTGAAGTGGATGCAGCAGGTTGGCGACCAAGTAAAGGCGATGTTGACCGATTTGGGCGCGAAATTCCGGACGGAGAGTATCAAACCAAGGATTTCGAACGAGTTATTGCTTTAAAATCCCGAACGGACGCATTCGCTAAACACCTGTCGGGCTTTATGAAGCGAACCGACCGCTTTGCAAAAACCATCGTATTTTGTGTCGACCAAGAACACGCCGATGAAATGCGCAGAGCGCTTAACAATTTAAATTCTGACCTGACTCCCAAGCATCCAGACTATGTTGCACGCGTTACATCAGAAGAAGGGAAAATTGGTAAAGGGCACCTCAGTCGCTTCCAAGAACTTGAAACTAGTACCCCGGTGATACTTACCACTTCACAGCTGTTAACAACGGGGGTAGATGCGCCGACCTGCAAAAATGTTGTGCTTGCTCGCGTTGTTAACTCGATGAGTGAGTTCAAGCAAATCGTTGGCCGTGGTACCCGCTTACGCGAAGATTACGGCAAACTTTGGTTCAACATCATTGATTACACGGGTTCAGCCACACAAAATTTTGCTGACCCTGACTTTGATGGTTACCCAGAAATTGAAGATGAAGTGGTCATCGATAAAGACGGTGAAGAGGTTGTTGATGAAACATCAGTGCCAGACAGTGAAGAGTTAAAAGTCGCTGAAGAGACGAGCGAATATGATGTCAACTCTGAAAGCGAAGGCTCGAATGACGAAAATGATCACGAACCGAGAAAGTACTATGTAGACGGTGGTAGCGTTAAAATTACGTCGCACCTAGTATATGAATTAGATGAAGATGGTAAACAACTTCGCGTCATTCAATATACCGATTACACCGCCGAGAAGGTAAAAATCCTCTTTTCTTCAATGGATGAATTAAAAGATAAGTGGGCTAACCCGATTAAACGAGAAGAGATCATTTTCGAACTGCAAGAACGAGGGATACAGTTTGATGACTTGGTAGAGGAGTTAGGCAAAACCGATGCTGATCCATTGGATTTACTCTGCCACATAGCATTTGACGTACCACTGCGAACTAGAAAAGAACGCGCAGACTATTTAAAGAAAAACAAACCCGATTTTTTTGATCAGTACGGTTCAGAAGCACGCGCAATCTTAACGTCTTTACTAGACAAATATACCGACCACGGCCCTAAGCAATTTAGTATCCCTGATTCGCTACAGGTACCGCCAATTTCTGAATATGGCAATGTGATGGAAATAGCTAACCTCTTTGGCGGCGCCTTGCAAATGAAAACGGCCGTGGACCAATTACAAACGCTGCTCTATAGCGAGCAATAACAGAAGCGACGATACGATTTATGGCACGAACAAAAAAAGCAGATCAGCCGATGACCACTGCGCAACAATTAAGCGCTATCGTAAAATCTTCACGGCAGATTATGCGTAAGGACAAAGGCTTAAATGGCGACCTCGATCGTCTGCCGATGTTAACTTGGATAATGTTTTTGAAGTTTCTCGACGACTTAGAGCAAATGCGAGAAACCGAAGCCGTGTTGGAAGGAAAAAGCTTCCAGCCAGCCATCGAAGCGCCATACCGCTGGCGAGACTGGGCCGCAATTGAAGGTGGTATAACCGGCGACGAGCTAATTGCCTTTATTAACAATGATGAAGCGATGCGTCCAGATGGCACGCGTGGTATTGGTTTGTTTGCCTACTTGCGCAGCCTGCAAGGTGACAATGGCGGTGATCGCCGTGATGTCATTGCTACCGTGTTTAAAGGCATGCAAAACCGCATGATCAACGGCTATTTGTTGCGTGATGTTGTCGACAAAATAAACGGCATTCATTTCAACTCATCTGTAGAAATGCACACCTTAAGCCGCTTATACGAAACCATGTTACGTGAAATGCGCGATGCCGCCGGTGACTCAGGTGAGTTTTACACCCCGCGCCCAGTGGTCCGCTTTATGGTTGAGGTGATGAATCCGCAACTGGGTGAAACGGTACTGGATCCAGCCTGTGGCACTGGTGGATTTTTGGTTGAAGCGTTCGAACACCTAGAGCGCCAGTGTAAAACGGTTGAAGACCGCAAAGTATTGCAAGAAAGCAGCATTCTTGGTGGTGAGGCCAAATCGTTGCCTTACCTTCTGGTGCAAATGAACCTGTTACTGCATGGTTTGGAATACCCAAGAATTGACCCAGAAAATAGCCTGCGTTTTCCACTACGAGAGATGGGCGACAAAGATCGCGTAGATGTGATCCTAACCAACCCGCCTTTTGGTGGTGAGGAAGAAAAAGGCATTCTTGGTAACTTCCCAGAAGATATGCAAACCGCCGAAACCGCTATGCTGTTCCTTCAGTTGATCATGCGTAAACTTAAACGTCCTGGCCATGGCTCTGACAATGGTGGCCGCGCCGCGGTTGTTGTACCAAATGGCACGCTATTCAGTGATGGTATCAGCGCACGCATTAAAGAGGAGCTGCTAAAGAATTTTAATCTGCACACTATTGTTCGTTTGCCGGAAGGCGTGTTTGCGCCTTATACCGATATTGCAGGTAACTTACTCTTTTTCGATCGCTCCGGTCCAACGGACGATATTTGGTACTACCAAATATCGACACCTGAAGGCAGAAAAAAATACACCAAGACTAAACCAATGGAGTACTTCGAATTCGAAGACTGCTTACAGTGGTGGCCTAGCCGTGTGGAAAACGGCCAAGCTTGGTCAGTTAAAGCACAAGACGTTATCCAATATGACGACAGCGGCAAGTTGGTTTCAGTTAACTTAGATATCAAGAACCCAAATAGTCTTGAGGCCATGGAGCATAAAGCGCCTAGTGAACTGATTGATAAAATGCTAACAACCGAACTGAGAATTACCCAGTTGATGGAAGAGATAAAGTCTTCTTTGGGGGAAAAACTGTGAAATTTGGTTGGGACTGTGTGTCGATAGGTAGTATCGCTGAACGCATTGAGAGACCTGAACCACCGATAGCTGGCCAAAGTTATAGGCAGGTAGGTGTTCGGCTTTGGGGCGAAGGTGCTTATGAGCGTGAGACGATCGATGGTGGCGACACGAAATATAAGTTCCTGAATAAAGTGGTATCGGGCGATATTATCGTAAATAAAATTTGGGCAAGAAACGGAAGCGTTAGCCTCGTTACTCCTGAGCTTGAAGGTTGCTATTGCTCCGGAGAGTTCCCCCTCTTTCTGCCTAACAAAGAAAAAATAAATCCGAAATGGTTTTTTTGGATAACCAAGGCTCGCTGGTTTTGGAATTTATGTGACGAGAAATCCCGAGGTACGAGTGGAAAAAATAGGATCAAACCTGAAAAGTTTCTCGATATTAAGATTCCTTTACCTCCGTTGTCAGTTCAGGATGAAATTGTTAACAAGATTGAAAGTCTGTCTTCGAAATCCAGAGTAATCTGTGAGCTAAGAGAGTCCTTGTTAGCGGATGCGCAAGCGATGCTGAACAGTGCTTTCCATGAAATAATTGAAGGTTCTGTTTACAAACCTATGTCGAAAGTGGCTCCTCTTGAGCGCCGTAAAGTTGAAATCGACGTAAATGCTGAATATCCAGAGCTTGGCGTTCGTTGTTTTGGTAACGGAACTTTCCACAAACCTATTCTTGACGGAATGGAAGTTGGCACAAAAAAGCTGTACCAAATGGTTCCTGATGACTTGGTATTCAGTAACGTTTTTGCATGGGAAGGCGCGATAGCGGTTGTTAAAGAAGAAGACGTAGGTCGTGTCGCGTCACATCGCTTTATAACATGTTTACCTAAATCACGAGTAGTGACTTCCGATTTCCTCTGTTTTTATTTTTTGACGACCGAGGGACTAGAGAAAATACAAACAGCATCACCAGGCGGTGCTGGAAGGAATAGAACTTTAGGACTCAAAAAGCTTGAAAAAATAGAGGTTCCGGTTCCCGATTACGATAAACAGCTTTGGTTTAATCAACTACAAAGCTATGTCGAAAAAATTAAACAAGCTCAATCGGAAAATGAAACTGAGCTAGAGGCCCTGATGCCGTCGATTTTAGATAAAGCCTTTAAAGGAGAATTGGTTTAATGTCTATGCCTGCACCCACGCTTGCTTATGATGCTGGCACCCAGCCTGTCATTGCTCATGGTTTGTCTTATCAAGACGAGCAAGTGAGCGAGATATTATCTGGGCCCGTAAAGCATCTTTTGCAAGATACCGCAGGCAATGAAGAGCTACAGGAATTACTTGGCAGTGTCGTGAGTACTGAATTTGAGCAAGAAGGTTTACGCCAAGCGTTGACCGATGAAACGGTGCCAGATAATTGGCTAGTGGGTGAAGCCATTGCCGAAGCCTTTGTTGCGGACAAAGGCTGTTGTGTGTTCCCGTGGCCAACAGGACGAGATCTTAAGAACCCTAATGCAAGCCCTGCTGGATGCGATTTAACTGGGTTTCAGCCTGTAAACGATGCTGAGCTTCCTTACCGTTTTGCGTTTGGTGAAGTAAAAACTTCTGAAGAGAACAAAGCGCCGCCAAGCGTTATGACCAGCTTGGGTAACCAATTGTTTGGGCTACGAGATAATCGCCAAGTAAAAGATGCCCTCTTACGTTATTTGGGTCTCCATGCGGTGCGAGCGCCTTGGGAGCCGATGTTTCAAAGCGCAGCTAAGCGCTATTTTAGCTCGAATACAACGGATGTAGCTGTTTATGGTGTTTTGGTGCGAGATATTGCCCCAAGCGCTTCTGATATTGCTGGCCGAGCAAAAGCACTGGCGGCCGATTGCCCAGTGCAAACTGATATTGAAATGTACGCTTTATACCTTCCCCTTAACGTGATTGATACGCTGTCTGCTCGTGCTCAAGCAGCGATGCAGGAGGCGTCATGACGCTTTCACAAGAGCATTTATTACAGGTAGATCAGCACTGGGCAGTTCAGTCCATTGGTGATGAACTCCGTGTTCAAGCAATGGAAATGGCTGAACGGCGTTTGGTTGATGTGGCGCTTGGTAATCTACTAGAACACCCGGCAACTGAATTTGACGGCGACTTGCTAGAGCAAGTTGCGACCGCATATGAGTTGGCTGCAATCGAAGGCATTAGTGCTTTGCTGCACCCCGTAGCCAATCAGGAAAATAAAAGTATTCGCGAACTTGCGCAAGCTGGAGCGTTTCGTGCGTTCGGATTATATCGCGTATTACCTGTACCCAGTGATAATGAAGTGCGCTTGTTTCATGTTTTGCATGTAGCGGGTTTGGCATACTGCGGAGATCGCTGGACGGACTTACGCCGATGGTTTGAAGAGCAGAGCGGTGCGGTGGATGTACCAAGTGTGGCCGGTGTCACTTGGGATAAGCGTTTGTTATACCGTATTTTCGATTGTTGGTTACGTCTACTTCGCAAAAACCGTTGGGATGACCTGGACCAGATTTCAGAGATCGTGCTTGGCTTACGAAACGATCAAGTAAATTACGAAAAAGCGTTACTGGAACAAAGCCAGGGTGCGCAGGCGCAAAGTATTGCTATGCGTTTAGTGGCGCTTTATCACTGGGCAAAAGCAACAGAGCGGCTAGCCGTGTACATGCTACAAGGCGAGCCAGTTGCCATAGATGCTCAGTTAGATCAGCATTTTGAAGCGGCGCAAAAGGCGGCACAAGCGTCTAAAGACCCTCAACTAGAAATGATTTTACGCTGGTTACATGTAGCGAGCCGTAAAATGGTTGCAGGCTCGTTATGGTGGGTGGCGCATACGGTTAACTCTCGTGTGACGCGTTTTGTTTCTCATATAACTAAGCACAAGAGCTTATTTGAGCTATTACCACCACAACGGGCGGCACTTCAAGAACAAGGCTTACTTGACCAAGCCAGCAGAGCAGTAATTGTTGATTTGCCGACTTCAGGCGGCAAAACGGCGTTGGCGCAATTCCGCATGCTGCAAGCGCTTAATCAATTTGATCAGGATGACGGTTGGGTGGCCTACGTCGCGCCGACTCGGGCCTTGGTTTCTCAAATTACGCGTCGTTTGCGTGAAGACTTTGGACCTTTAGGTATTCAAGTTGAACCATTAACAGGGGCAATTGAAGTTGATGCATTTGAAGAGGCTCTTTTAGGTGAAGCACGTGCTTTTCAGGTTTTGGTTGCTACGCCTGAAAAACTCCAGTTGGTGATGAGAAACAAAAAAGTGGCTCGTCCTCTGGCTTTAGTTGTAATGGATGAGGCCCACAATATTGAAGACGAGTCTCGTGGTTTACGCATCGAACTGCTGCTTGCAACGATTAAGCAGGAATCACCTCGGGCGAACTTCTTACTCTTGATGCCATTTGTTCCTAACGCCAATGATCTGGCACAGTGGTTGGCTGCTGATCGTGGCCGAAGTATCAGTTTAGGCACCTCTGCTTGGCAACCGAATGAACGAATTGTTGGTCTATTTGATATCCATAAAGGTGAGAAACGTGGCGATTGGAATTTAAACTTTGAAACGTTGACAACCACTCAACGCACGATTCACCTTAAAGGAACGCACAATGTAGATGGTAACCGGCCACTGAAAAAACTGACGTATTCTAATGCTAAAGGGCTGGCAACACAGGCCGTTGCTATGGCTAAGGTGTTCTCTAAGCGTGGAACCAGTATTGCTGTTGCGCAGACAATCCCTGATGCTTGGAGTATTGCTCGTAAGGTTGCAGCAGAGCTAGATCCCTTTGTAGAAGTGCACGATGACATTAAGCTGGTTCAACGTTTTCTTGCCGCTGAGATTAGTGAAGACTTTGAATTAATTGATATGCTGACAAAAGGCGTAGTCGTTCATCACGCCGGTTTACCAGCTGAAGCGCTTTCTTTAATCGAATGGCTTACAGAAGCAGGACATATTCGTGTTATGTGTGCAACGACGACTATTGCACAAGGACTTAACTTCCCTGTTTCATCGGTTTTTCTTGCGACGAGAAAATTGCCTTACGGCAATGAAATGTCGCATAGAGCATTTTGGAACCTAGCTGGCCGTGCGGGACGTATTGGGCATGATAGTGTTGGAGTTATCGGTATTGCAGCAGGTGCACAGCCGAATGAGATCCGAAAGTATGTGAGCGATGCAACAGCATCATTAGTTTCTCGCCTCGAAGGGATGCTAGACGCTCTTCAAGCGACGGGTGATTTAGCAAACTTATCGTGGGTTATTCAGCAAGAACAATGGGCTGACTTTAGAAGCTATATCGCTCACCTGTGGAATGAAAAACGCAACTTGGATTCTGTTATTGGTGAAGCCGAACAGTTATTGCGTAATACCTATGGTTTTGGCTCCCTTCGCGCCAAAGCTGATCAAGCTTCGCAAGAGAAAGCAGATGCTTTGCTTGAAGCAACCAAGGGATATGTTAGAAAGCTAGCGGAGCATCCGGAAAATGCCTCACTTGCTGATGTGACGGGCTTCTCACCTGAAGGTGTTCGTTCAACATTATTGGATCTGAATAACCTTGAAAACAAGTTAACGCTTGCAGATTGGGAACCTTCGAGCTTGTTTGGTGATAAATCGAAATCTGTTTTGCCAAGCCTAATGGGGATTATGCTGAGGGTGCCGCAATTACAAGAGAGTTTGCGAGAGATTAGTAAAGGCCAGGGCAATAGTCATCGGAAACTAGCTGATATCACACAAGCTTGGGTAACGGGCAGCTCAATTGAGTCTATTGCCAAGACTTACTTCGAAGGTGACAACCTTACAGACCAAATATCTAAAGCCTGTAGAGCTGTGTATAGAGACTTGGCTAACAATGGCGCTTGGGGTCTATCTGCATTGAGTAAGATGCCTACATCTGGGCTCGATTTCGAAACCATGACGGATGAAGAAAAGCGCAGGCTAAATAATCTACCAGCTATGCTTTATCACGGTGTTAAAACTGAAGAAGCTGTTTTGATGCGCATGAATAGCGTACCTAGAAGTATCGCTGAACGAGCAGCAGAAGATTTCAGAATGCAGACAGACGGTGGCATTGATGCCGTATTGTCCGCCCGTAAAGCAGGTGAGTATCTGAAATCTCTTAAAGCAGAAGATTGGATTCGACTAAAACCGGAAGGCTCTAAAATGTCAGGAAATGACTATCGAGAAGTCTGGAAAAAACTTTCAGGAATTGTCTAAAAGTCAGTTATTTAAACTCAATATTGAAGTTAACAACTTTATTACTCGATAATATGGCTTATAGAAAGGCTTTATCAATTTAGTTAACAACTTTATTTTCTTTGGTGGGTTTTTCGGGGACGATAAATCAATAGGTTATAGAGTAACTAGTTAACAACTTTCTAAGAACCATTTCCGAAAGGTGCGTGAGTGAGTGAATCGCTAAACAACTGTTATATATAGCCTTTAATCATATTTTCACTCTATATGGTAAACCATACCCCTATAATAAGGTGCTATATAGACCAAAATGCAAGTCATATAGCGATTTTAGGGCACTTAGTTTTGGGTTGTTTTTTAGGTACGTCTTTAGCTAATAATTATTTTTAAAAAATGTTAATAATTAGGACTCAGCCCTCTTGCCTTAAAAACTCCACTCGTAAGGTCTAGTCAATTGCGTTTGACGAAACCACTGAATTGCATTAAAGGTTACCATCTTCAACTTCTGCTCACCTCTTAGAGCTGCCGCTGGCGGTAGAAGCGTTTTGATTTCCCAAAAACGGACCTTCTTGAGCTTTGCTTTAAATCTGTGACAGGAGATTCGACGGTTTGCATCCATCGACAAATGCTGAGGTTTTTCTCATATCGGTTGGAGGATTGATCGTCAAAGCAGACACTTAAAAGTGTAAATTCATAACGAGATATATTCGAAATTTTTCTCATCGGATTTGGTAAAAAGGCGCAATGGCGGTCCTTCTGAGTATTTGCTCAGGCTGGTAGATAACCTATACAAAGCGGCCTCGGATAAAGTGGCGGAGTTTTCGCTTTGCGCAGGCTTTTAGAGTTTTATTGGGCTTCCGCTGCATGCGCATTCCGGACGTTCACGGGCCAAAAAAATAACGAGATTTCCCAGGAATTGAATGTTCGTCAAAGTTAGGCCGGAACGGACATAGTGAAGAAAAAATACTTCATCTATTCAAGCGAGAAGCCGACATTAATTGCTCTGTCGTTTGAGTTAACTTTTGGGTTCATTAGTAAACCACAATGTCGCAATTTGGTAGAGCCTCTTGCAGCGAAACAAAATCTGTTTTTTTGAAGCCCGTTTTTTTAACCCCGATTTTCTTAAGTTGTTTTATATTGTAAATCGGAGCCAAGTCTCTGGATTCAATTTTGGCGTTGATGTTGATATGCTCAAGACTCTCCATACCCGAAAGAAAAACTAGATCCCTGATAAATTTTCCTTCAAAACGAAATGACCTTAACGTGTCCATTTCCCGAATTCGTTCTAAATCGGATATTTTATTACATAGAGTGATCGATAAAATTCTAAGGTTTAACGTCTCCACAGATTCCAATGAAGTCAACTGCTTACACTCTGTTAGTGCGAGCGAGCGAATATTCCGGAGACGGCTAACACCGTCCAATGTTTCCAAAGCTACCATATCCAAATCTAGGATATCTAACTCTTCAAAGTTATCCAGATATCCGAAGCTAAATCCATGATATCTACTAATAAAAAGCTGAGTTAAATGAGCCAACTCCTTTAACCGTTCAGGCTGCTTTCCTTTGAAAGCCCCCGCTAATCTTGCGCCTTTGTATTGCTTTAGCTCATCAATAAATTCATCACTAAAATCCCAACTAACCCCATAGTCCACTATATAACTCAAAGGAAATTGATACCCACAAAGAGATTTCCCATCCCAGTTCTGATCAAAGCTCCTGTCTAAACAAACTGGGCATACTGAATTTACATATCCCAATCTTTTATTGATGGCTTGGGTTTGCATTTTTTTGGCCAGATCTCTCTGGAGAGCGTATCCAATATATGAAGCTTCATAACATAACTTGAAGGCGCTCCCGGAGAAATATTGGTCTAACTTAACTAATTGTCTGAGCAGCCCGTTCAAAGTGGGCTTGCACTTAATATTAATAACTTCTCCGGTAATTTTATTAAAGGCTGAGCCATGGTATTGGGTATCATCGACATCCAAGCCGATATAAATGATATTCTGTTTCATAGACGCCTCCGCTTTTACTTTGTGTAGATACAATGCACTACTTAGGAGTAGCCATCAATGCCCCGGACAAGGCAAGGGCGTCTATATCTTCTATCCTTGTTATATATATCCATTTCACCGTTGCGATGAGTAGAGTAAATTACGAAGCATTCTCTCGAAAGAGCTCAGTTTGCTACTGAACGTTTTTGCAGCTGTTCTCGGTATTGATTTGGCGTCATATTGAACCAGCGTTTGAAGGCCCGACGAAAATTTGCACAATCATGGTAGTTCAGTAAATTGGCCACCGCTTCAATCGAGACATCACTTTCACGAAGATAGCTAATGGCTTGCTGGGACAATATATCATCCCGAATTTGCCGAAAGCAGGTACCTTCTTTTTCCAGACGTCGCCCTAAGGTACGCTTGCTAATGAATAGAGCGGATGCGATATCAACCTCTGAAATTGCCGTAGGAGGAGCCGACAACATCATCTTCTGTACTTGATATTTGCATGTGCCCTCACCGTGCAACTGACCAATCAGCCGCTCACACTGTTTATACGCCAGGGCGTAGTTCATTCTATTCGCAGAGTCATTCTGCAAATAACATAGTTCCAAGGGAACGCTCGCCATGACATGATTCTGGGAAAATTGAATATCTCCCGGCAAGTAATCAGAATAACTCTGAAAGTAACTCGGAGCCTCATGCATGAATTGGATGTTCATACCCTCTAATGACTGCCCAATGATAAACTTTGCATTTTCACAAAAAGCCATCAACATACACTCTGACAAGGCCTGCAGTACTTCATCAGGCAAGTCGATATCAAAATGCAGTGTACATTGCAAGTACTCATCATCGGTCATTAAACCGAGCCTGGAAAAGTAAAGTCGTGTTGGCACAAAGCTTTGGAAAGCCTTCATGAGCATAAAAAAATTGGGAGAACTATTAACCAGCAACCCCAAAATCCCATGGGTTGCTGGCGTAAACCGGCGCCCAAGGTGTAAGCCAAACAACCCGTCATTCGACAATCTGATGGCATTTTGAAGAATTTGAACCTGTTGCAATGATGTCAGCAACGTATCATAACGCAGAAACTGCTCCGTCGTCAGGCCGGTCATAGTTAACAACTGGGGCAATTCCCGCGCTTGTAAACCCAACTCCTGTGCCATCAAACGCGAGTAGTTGGATGGAATACAGGCACGATTCACATCAATAGATGCCCCTTGCTGACTCACGCATCACCTCTTCTCATCAAACATCTCAAGCCATGAAACACTCATTCGAACAGACAATTTCTCCCCGTCAGACGAGTTAGTTTGAATCCGACAGGTGGTTCATATCAAAAAATGACTTTTCGTGGCGAGCATCAACCTGCCAATTGCATCAGCTCTTTGACTGACTTTCCTTCGTCTGCCAAGTACTCCGCTTTAATACTCTGGCCTGCACCCAGTATTTTTTTCATTAGCATGAATTCTTGTGGACGGTTGACGCAGTCAGCCGCAATCAAGTTATCGTCCTTAAAGTAGAATGCGGCAAAGCTATGTCCGGTATCTTTGTCACCTCGGATCACAATATGAGTAAAATTAGTGCTCAAACCGGCAATCTGCAACTTCAGATCATATTGGTCTGACCAGAACCATGGCAGGCTGTGGTAAATCTTCTTTTTACCGCAAAGGGTCGCGGCGGCGACTTTCGCCTGCTCATTCGCATTAGGCACAGATTCCAGTCGAAGGCGACAGTCATAGGTTTTGTCAAAATGATTTGTGCAGTCACCCACCGCCACGATATCTGGGGCACTGGTGTTGCACGACTCATCGATCACTATGCCATTATCGACTTCAATACCAGCTTCTTGTGCAAGCTCAACGTTGGGCAGCACTCCAATACCAACCACCACTAAATCCGCATCAAAGGTCTGACCGTCGTCACAGATGACTTTTTCAACGTGGCCATTGCCCTTAAAGCGAGACACCGAGACACTCGTTTGAATGCTCACGCCATGCTCGGTGTGAACTCGGGTATAAAATTCCGATAGCTCCGGAGGTGTAACGCGCTGTAAAATGCGTTCGGCCATTTCCAGCACGACCACATTCATACCCTGCTCTCTGAGAGATGCGGCCGTTTCCAGACCGATATACCCGCCGCCAATAATCACCGCCGACTTGCCGGCCCCCATGTCACGCTTGATGCCCTGTACATCCGACATATCGCGAAGATAATGAATACCGCTTAAATCACTGCCGGGCAGTTGAATTTTTCTAACACGTGCACCAGTACAAATAGCGAGCTTGTCGTACGCAAGTTCTTGCCCATCTTCCAGGGAGACGCTTTTTCCGTCCGGGTTTATTCTAGTCACTCGCCCCTGATAAAAGCCAACCGATTGCTTCTCATAGAATGACGCCGGCCGAATAGCTAATTCCTCTGCGGATTTGTCGCCAGCGAGGTAAGCCTTAGATAACGGGGGGCGGTGATACGGTAGATGAGGTTCGTCGCCAATGGTGAGAATATCATCCTCCCATCCTTCCTGGCGCAAGCTGGCAATGAGTTGCGCGGCTGCATGGCTCGCACCAATGATAATGCATGTTTTTGACATAATATCGGTTTCGCAGTTGGTTTAAAGTACAACGCCCAATTGAATATTGGGCGCTATAAAACGTTCATTCAAGATGTGGCTAGGCGACCTATGAAGCCGCTTTAGGCACCAACTGAACCATCATGCTGCTATAGCCACGAACAAAGTTAGACTGCACACGCTCGGGACCATCGACAACTTTAATTTCATCAAAACGATTGAGAATTTCTTCCCACAGGATTCGAAGCTGCATTTCAGCCAGGCGATTTCCCATACAACGGTGAATGCCGAAACCAAAGGCAATATGGTTACGAGCGTTTTTACGATCGATAATAAACTGGTCTGCATTTTCGATCTTATCGGCATCTCGGTTGCCAGAAGCATACCACATCACCAACTTGTCGCCTTTTTTAATGGATTTTCCATTCAATTCAACGTCCTGTTTGGCAATGCGGCGCATATAGGCCAGTGGCGTTTGCCAGCGGATAATTTCAGAGACCATATTGGGAATCAGTTTTGGATTTCCTTTAAGCTTTTTAAATTCCTCAGGGAACTGATTCAAAGCCAGAACACCACCTGTAATGGAATTACGCGTGGTGTCATTCCCGCCAACTATCAACAGCGCCAGGTTACCAATAAACTCCACAGGACGACGAATCATGTCTTCGGTGTCAGGATTGGACAATAGCAAGCTGATCAGGTCGAAGCCCAGTTCTTCGCCAGCGGCTTTCCTGGCCGCTTTTTCATTCCACAGTCCAGAAAATGCCTTGGCGACCTCAAATGCAGCCTCAAAAGTATCGTCATTAGTTGCGGTTCCGCCAGTAGCTTCAGGACAGGCCCCTATGACATCAGACCATTCGATCAGTTCATGACGTCTTTCCAGCGGGAATCCGAGAATGGTTGCGAGCATTCGTCCGGTTAACTCTTTGGATACGTTGGAAACGAGGTCAAAAGGACGATCGGTGGGCAGATTATCGAGAATGTCACAGACATGACCTCTAATCACGCTTTCCATTTCTTTCAAATTTTTAGGCGCAACAACCTGTTGTGCGGCATTACGCTGTTCGTCGTGTTTAGGCGGGTCCATCGCGATAAACATTTCAGCTGGCAAGCCCGAAGGAAGGTCACCAATAATAATGGCCGGCTCAGCTGAGAACAGGTCGTGGTGCTTGTCGACGAACACGATGTCATCAAACTTGGTGATGGACCAGAAAGGGCCAAAAATGCTATTGGCCTGATAATGAACTGGATCTTCTTCGCGCAGGCGCTTGAAATAAGATCCCCACTTATCTTGTTTCCACAAAAACGGATTACTGACATCGATGTCTTCTAACGCCAGGGTATCAACATCAGGTATTTCCTGCTCAACCAATTGGTCCATGGAGGTATCCAGAGAAGGAATTTTTCGCTTCACTTTCTGGATGAGATGTAACCCTTTGATTTGCAGATGCATAGGGATGATGGCCGATGTTTTATTGGCGGCGGGAATGAGAATCTTATTGAGTTGTTGTTCAGTTATCATGTTGCTTGCCCCTGATCATGAGTCGTTTTGGTGTTTAAATTAATTGTTACAGCTACATCTGGAACTCAGGCATGCGCATGCGAATACCATTCAGATCTTCAGAGGCCTTGACTTGACAACATAAGCGCGAGGTCGCTTCACGCTCAGGGGTCATATCCAACATTTGTTCTTCTTCACTGGAAATATCGCCGGTCTTATCCATCCAATTTTCGTCGACAATCACATGACAGGTACCACAGGCGCCTTCACCGCCACAATCACCATCCACACCGGGGACACCGTTGTCTACGGCGATTTGCAAGAGAGATTTGCCTTCTTCTAGGTCGACGGTATGTTCAGTGCCGTCAAATTCAATAAAAGTAAGGTTGCCCATAAGTACTCCTAAAATATCTAAATTAATTTGTCGCTTACCACTTGTGTATCTGACTATTTTTAATCGAACAGTCGAATTACTAGGATATTAAAATTCAGTAGAAGTTATTAGGTCATTTTTTGCCAACATGGGGTCATATTTTGCCACTAGATACCTACATCCATGGCGACCACGATATATTTGGCTTGATTGAAGTAGAAAGAGTCACCCAGGCTTTACAGGGAGATTCACTTGCCGACAAAGAAGTTCTGACGAGTTAGGAGAGGCAATTTTAGGAGAGGCAATTCGAGAAATTTACCAATTAGTATCTAAGGAAAATCCGATCGAACGCCGTTTTTTATTTACAATCCCAGCGGTGCACCCGATGCACTCTTTCTCAAGGCTGAAAGCAAAACAGTCTCACCAATGCTGAAAACTTTGCCGGGTACCTGCCCGGCCAATGCCGCCTTGAAACGAGGTTTGGGCTCCATCATCGGCTTATTGGTTAATCGAATGGTTCCCCAATGCATCGCGGCTAGAAAATTTGCCCGTACATCCAACCCAATCTGAACGGCTTCCTCCGGGTCCGCATGCACTTTCGCCATAATTGACCTTGGACCATATGCCCCAATAGGGACCAAGCCGATATCAAACGGTCCCATCATCTCTCCGATCTTGCTAAACACCTTGCCATATCCGGTATCACCGGCAAAATAAACCTTCATATCCGGTGTTTCAATTGCAAAACTGGCCCAGAGCGCCCGGTTATTGTCATTGGCCGCACGACCCGAAAAATGGTAGCAAGGCAAAGCCGTGAATTTCACTCCCAAATGCTCAACCTGCTGGAACCAATCAAGTTCAACAACATGAGTAAATCCCAGTTTGCGAATAACGGTACCCGTGCCCAATGTTGTCACAATCAAAATTGTTTTATCTTCTATTCGCTTCAGTGTCGGCACATCCAGGTGATCGTAATGATTGTGAGAAATAACAATCACATCCAACCTGTGTAGGTCTCCCACATGCACAGGAGCAGGTATCGATTAAAGAATAAAACATAACTAGGCTATCAAAATCTGCCCACATTTGCCGGAGGCTAGCGAGCTATCGCTATTCATGGCCGAGATGACTCCTGTAAATCCAGTCCAATTGATTTCGCATTTCTGAATGTCTGCTATCTTTTGCGGACGCTTACACCAGTAGTTAATATAAATGACCGTTGTGGCCCTATCCTTGACGAACATTGAATTCCTGCGTCATCTCGTTATTTTTATGGCCCTTGAAAGTCCGGTATGCGCATCGACCAGCCCCACACCATTGAAAAGTCGAAAGTTTTGGTAATCGAGTGTTTAAGTGGCAGTTTTAGTGCCGAAACCAGACTTTGCCAATACGAATCTAATTGGAGGCCTCAATAGTCAGATTGTTTTGGAGTTTGAAGTTGGGAGTGTCGTTTTGCTTAGCGGCAGAGAAATTAAAAATACGCAAAACACATCGATAGTTCACTCTGTTGTTGGCGCTTGGTCCGCTTTTGTAACGTCGTCCAATAAAATAGCTTAACGCCCTTCCTGCATCCCATTAATTTTTAGGGTCTATTCAGTGCAACTCCCTAAAACATCTCGAAATAAACATCCCAGAAATGAAAAAGGCTGGTTCCTCATCTATTTTGTAATTTTCGCGAAAAACAAAATAAATCAAAAAAGGAACCAGCCATGCAACTTATTCTGTCAGACATTGCTCACCTTGATCAACACATTTCAACCTTTATAAACCATCCTGATCGCTATCGACCCAGTCAATGCCTTCACTGTGGTTCAAGTGGTCTGTGGGCGCATGGGGTGTATTATCGTAAAGCGGCTTGTGAAAAAGGAGTGGGGTGTTGTGCTCCGATACAGCGTTTTTTATGCCCTGATTGTGAACAGACCTGTTCGGTCTTACCAGAGTATATCCCGCCCCGTCGTTGGTATCACTGGATCGTTCAACAGTTGGCCTTCAGGTTGTTAATGATGGGGCAGAGTCTACTGAAGGTTTGCAAGCATCTTGCCGCCTCGTTGCCGAACCCGCTGACGCCGGATATTTCAACGCTGTATCGATGGCGTCGACAGTGTCGCTGCCAGTTTACCGAACATCATTTTCATTTGTGCAGCCAATATCCTGAGCTGGGAAGGTACGCGTGCTATCAGACTTTTTGGCAAGCCTGTTTAGATAAAATGCCGCTATCGGAGGCGATGTTGAAACTTCATAGGGCCGGTCTGTCTATCCCATAATCACTCAGAGGAAGTCGATTATGAAACACATCAATAAGAGGTACTAGGCCACCCCACACAGTTTGCAGAAGACGTAGGAAACCGCTTGCTATTTACTTGAGATGCGAAATCATCAACAAGGAGTCCCTTATGCAAGCCATTCATCCCCTGGCACTTTTTCGTCTTTCCGTGCTCGGTCCATTAGCCAGTCGCGAGCACTTTGAACGCGGTGATCTGACTCGAATCATCCATGAACTAGCCAGTCACCGTTACGACATCCCTCATTCAAAACGGGTCTATTTGAGCGAGAAAACCATAGAACGCTGGTATCGCTTATGGAAGAAAGGCGGCGTGGATGCGCTTGCCCCGAAGCCGCGTCGAGATCGGGGTCAATCAAAGTTAACACTGGCTGTGCAGCAAGCCATTATTGCGAGTAAGCAAGAGAATCCTAAACGTTCTCTCGATACCCTTAAAATGATCTTGGAAGACAGTGGCCTGGTGGCGGTTGACGAAGTCAAACGCTCTAGTATCCACCGCTTATTACAGAAAAAGGGACTTTCTCGTCCCCCGCCAGCGACCGTGGTGACCGAGCGTAGAAGCTATAACGCTTTACATGCCGGGGACCTCTGGTGCGGGGATGTCATGCATGGTCCTCGACTAATGATTGATGGCCAGATGCGTAAGGCCTATCTGGTCTCACTGATGGACGATGCTTCGCGTTTATTGACGCACAGTGCGTTTTGTTTGGGTGAAACCGCACTCGATATTGAAGGCGTATTGAAACAGGCGTTATTAAAGCGTGGTCTGCCCACCAAACTGGTCGTAGATAATGGAGCGGCTTACCGTGCCAAGAGTTTGCAAGGTATTTGCGCCCGTCTGGAGATCCGGTTGGTCTATTGTCGGCCATTTGATCCCGAATCGAAAGGGAAACTTGAACGGTTTCACAGAGTCTTCAGACAACAGTTTTTAACTGAATTAAACCCCAATCACATTCGCAGTTTGGCGGATTTAAACTCCCGCCTCTGGGTATGGATTGACACCCTTTACCATCACAGACCACACAGTGGCCTCGCCGGTTTGACGCCCTTGCAGCGCTACCAACTAGACTTACTAAAGATCCGGCCGTTGGGTTGTTTTGCTCAGCACCTGGATGACCTGTTTTATCACCGACTCACCCGTCAAGTTCGTAAGGATGGAACGGTCTCCTACGCGGGCCAGTTTTATGAAGTACCCTACGAATTGGTCGGCCAACGCATTCAATTGGTGGTCGATCCCCATACGCAACTGCCCATCCGTACAGAAACCCTCGAAGGCCAACCTTTGGGCGGCGTGACGCCATTGGATCGTCAGGCCAATAACCAGCGTACGCGACAACGCCCACCCTTAGTAGAGGACGTGGTGACTTCGCCCCCGACCACCACAAACGTGTTGGAAAAGGCGCTGCAAAAACAAACGGCGAAATTAACGCGACCTCTCAAAAAGAAATCATAGGAATCCTGATATGTATCGACAACACTTTGGCATCACCGGTTGCCCCTTGGATAAAGGCACCAAAACGCTGTTTGATAATGCACAGTTAACCTTGCTTCAAGAACGATTTCAATGGCTATTGGACTCCCCTGGCTTGGGCGTATTGACCGGATATGCTGGCGTCGGTAAAACGGCGGCGCTTCGCCAGATAACCGCTCCGCTCAATCCTCATTGTTATCAGACGATCTACACGCAAGATACCGATTGCAGTCGCCGCGATATGTATAGCCATCTTGCCTTGGCGCTGGGACTAGAGCCCGCTTACCGGCGCACTCAACTGTGGCGGGAGATTAAAGCTCGGGTGTTGGAGTTGGTTGACAACAGACAAATACAACCCGTGTGGATTATTGATGAAGCCCAAAACCTACCCACGGAGTTTTTCCGTGACTTCCCCGCGTTCTTGAATTTCGCCTTTGATTCACGTGAACTGATGACCGTTTGGTTAGTTGGCTTGCCCAGTCTATTGCACACCATTGATCGAGTCCCCAATGCGGCCTTATCGAGTCGAATCCATGTTCGCGTTAGCTTCCAGCCCATCCAGGATCATGCGCATTTTCGCGCACTCATTGAGCATGCCTTCCGAGCGGTAGGTTGTCAGCAAACCTTGCTGTCAGACTCAGGCATGGACATGTTACGGCAAGCCTCTCAGGGCATCCCTCGCCACGCCGGGCAAATTATCAAAACGGCACTCCGGCTCGCCGTTCCCAAAGGACTCAATCACTTGCCGGATGACTTAATAGAAGAGGCCGTGGAGGTATTAAGATGAAGACAAAATGCCAAATCACGCTAACCTTACCAGATCTTTCTCCAGAGGCCGCATATGGGTTGTCAGGATTGATGGAAGATCTAAGCCACAAAGTAGATCTTTACTACGCAGACGAAATAAGGACTTTATTACATAGAAGAGATCGAGAAGACGCAGAGATGAGCGAAATAGAACAAGAAATACTCACTCAGAAAGAGTTAGATCTAAATGACACAATTCCTTTTGACCCTATCTGAAATGGACTGTACCACTCTCGTTTAGGGATATCGACCAATCGGGAGTGCTTTTTCTGGTTGGTTGTTTAAGCTAGATTAGGTTAGTACAGATGGCCTAAAACAGCCCGGAATATTACACGCTTTCGGGAAACCAAAACGTTTCAAACGTCAGTGGCAGCTACAAGAGGATTCTTGACGCTAACCTCACCAAACCGGCCCATTTGAGTAATTGTTCGAAAGGGTCGCTTTGTCCGAGGATTACATTTTTACAAAGGCTTTCGCCGGTTAGTCTTAGTTGATTTAACCGTTCTCTTCGAATGTCTCCTTTGGAGATGGTTTCGGGGATTGGCTTTTGGAATACAACACCTCACTAAATCGAGCTTCAACTTAATAATGCCAAGATAATAATGCATCCTCTGGTGCCGTGCAGTATAAAGGAAAGTCCGCTTTCGCCGTTGGTCGGTAATGATTCCAAAGTCCGGTATAAAGAGATACGAGTCATTCCTCGGATAATGGAAATATTTTTTGGTAAACCAGGTCCGGTACCCTCTTTAAGCCGAAGTACAGTGACTACCATTAAGACCATTTTAGTGCCGAAAATAGTCGAAAAATGCTGTTCGACGTTCGACGTTTGCATAATGTGGCCAAACCGGCCAAGTTATGGTTACGACATCAGATTCTTCTGTATAGGGTCGCTCGCCGCGCCCTCTTGACGGGCAAAAAGACGCCCGCCAATTCACCCTGGCAGGTATTTTGGACCAGCGATGTGGTATAGTCAGAAATGCTGCACAGGCTGAGGAGCCGATGGCAGTGACCGGCGATGAGGGGGATCTTGTGCGAAAGCCAACCCCCAAATCCCTTTTATCCGCAATTATCCTGACTAACGTTAATTGAATCTGTAGTGAGCAATCCAGCGAGCTTGTTTCTGATATCGACCCTTCTCCGATTCGCCGAGTTACCCGCCTTGATAGCCCATTCGAGACATAGAGTATCTGCAACGAGCACAAGCCTATCTGTGGGCCTTGTCGCGGCAGTATACACGAGAGACCTATCTAGCATGTGTTTCGCATCACGATGCACCAAAGAGAAAACAGTGTGCCATTGAGAACCCTGTGACTTGTGAATCGTAATTGCATAACCAAGATCTAATACCTCCAGCAAGTCCTGACTGATACCCTTGGTTTGCCCATTTATCACAGCCTTTCCATACCAACCCTCAGGACTAATCGCTGGAAAAACCTCGGTAACCGTCCCAAGATCACCATTTCGAACATCCAGCTCATCACCGTAAATGTTTTCTGTAACCAAGATTGGGTCACCCAACTTTATACGCTGATTGTGGCGTGTAATCCAAGGTATCCACCCCTTGGTTGGGTCTAGATAATAAAGATCCTCGCGTGAATAACCCGCGACCTCCTGGAAGTGCCCGTTAAGCCTTGTCACACCCCAGTCACCAGATCGGCGAGGAGAAAGAATGATGCGATCCCCCTCAGCCTCAGCATCGCGCCAAAAGCGCGTAAGAAGGTCTAATGAGGGTGGCGATATGATTGAGCACTCGGGCGACTCAGCAAGTGCCTGTGATGCCATTTCTGGTATGATCACTTCACCTTCTCTAACCGCTGTAGCAAACTGATGGATGGGGCTTTGTTCAGACTGTCTTTTAACTTGCGACAGATCGAAGAACGGAACTGGCGAGTCGTATAAAGCATGGAATATTAAGCCGCTACCTACTGGAGGCAGTTGAGCGCTATCTCCGAGGAAGAGGAAGCGCGTAGCTTCTGGCAGAAGACCCACGAGTTGGTGCATTGATAACAGATCAACCATCGAAGCTTCATCGATAATGATCAATACATGCTCGGGGAACCTTGGTTTGCCTTCGCCAATATGATCTGAAATCAGCTTGGCGATGGTTTGGGCAGGCATCCCTATGCTTTCGGCCATCCGTTGAGCAGCCCTGCCTGACAAGGCTACAGGCAGACAAACCAAGCCTTCTGACAACGAGTTATACACACCTATGATGGCCCGTAAGATTGTGGTCTTGCCAGTTCCAGCGCCCCCTGATATACCGACAACTGGCGCGGATACCGCACCTAGAACAGCCTGACGCTGTTCGTCTGAAAGAGTGAACGGTAATGTTTTTTCATACTCAGATAAGGCCTGTTGTAAGACAGGTTCACTGATCTTACACTCCCAGCTCGCAAGCAACGCCCCCGCTCCTGGCGATCTGTTTAAGCACTCAACTAGCTTTTGAGTGACCGCTGCCTCCATGAGGGCAGCGCCCCATACCTGATAGCCGCCTTCAACCCTTACCAATAGTCCCTGCTTCACAGCAGACTTACCGGGGTCAGTTGCCCCTATAGTATCACTAAGCTTGCTTACACCTTCACGTAACTCACTATCTGTAATCACCGTAGAGCCTGTGCTGTTGGATCTTTTGATAGCCACATGCATCGCAGCTCCTGCGGCTAATAATTCCTCAGACAGGTTTAATTTGAGCTGGTCGATTACCTCTAGCACTCGCTTATAGGTAATGCCTAGCCCAAGCAACAAAAAGGGATTATCAGTTAAACGATCTACAGTCTTATCTTCAAAGAGGTTGACCAACTTAAAGCCCAGTGAAGGGCTCAGATTCAAAGCATCTAGCCAGTCCATGGTTTCATATAGGCCTTCTTCTGGCCACTGTTCAATCAATCGCTTAGCCAACTTGGTATTCATGCCTGGCACACTGCACAACGCATCTATATCAGCATTACGAACCCACTTCTCTAAGCTGCGATTACGGATCAACCGATTAGCAATGACTTCACCAACGCCATCGACATTTAAGCTAATCCATCGACTGAGAGTATGCTTTGCAGGCTGCACCATGGCAGCGTGTGTCGCACTCAGCACATCTTCGTAAACCAGAAAGCTATTCACCATAAACTGACTAACCGATTGCTGTCCTCTCACTTTCCACAATGAGCCAATAGGTAGTGAGCCAAGATGACTTGGAAACTGGACGATCAATGAGCGTCGTCGCTTCTTAAGCGTACCGTCTGAATTAATCAAGTGGACGAAGTAATAACCACCCGAGCGCTGCTTAGCAATCTGGACCAATGTATAAAGTCTTGCAGTCGTCATGCAATTACTCCAAATCCGGCCATACCATCATGAACCACTGCTTCTAGCGCTTGGTAGCGTTTCAACTGCTTTTTGAGCGCTCTGTTTTCAGCTTCCAACTCAGCAACGCGTACCTTGAGCCTACTGTTATCTGAGGATACTGTTTGAGCCCGTTTCTCAGCTCGCTCATTAGCTGCATTTTCCGCAGCTTTATCAACTGATTCTGTGCCGAACCATTCCAGATCACAGCTCTCAAGTAGCTTCCTAACATCCCCGTTCTGAGTACACACGCTGTAGGAGAAATCACACTCTTTAGCAAACTCTCTGCGCTTAACCCGTCCAGCATAAACATACTCATGAGCAGTCCCGGATGCCTCAGTACGAGCCTTCCATTCTTTGGCCCGATCAAAGTATTCCTTGGCAAGTTCTGCACCGCTTTTATTTTTCCTTGTCATGCCTACCTCCTATCGTCTTTCATCCGGTAATCTATTAATTAGTAGGTCTTGTAGCTTCTTGGTATCGATCCCAGGAACCATGTAAGCATTGCGCTGTAAGCGCAGTAACGCTTCCTGAAGGTTGGTCACTTTTTGCTTCTCATGCGCAAGCTCAGATTGCGTCTTTTCCAGTTCCTGCGTCAGCTTTCTAACTGTTGCGTCGGTTGTTTTTTCTTCGGGTGCTTGCTCCTTCAGCCTCTCTTGAACTTGTTTGTAAACGATGACAATTTCATCGTGTTTGTAAAGCGAGCGCTTCGCGATACGATCAACTTTCAGACGCTTGGCTAACTTCTTAGCATAAAGATCCCAGGTCAACCTGCCTTGCCAACTGTGAAGCAGTCCTAGCGCCTGTGGCATCGTTTCATCTGTGATAATCTTTTTAGGCATTAATCAAATCCCAACAGTTGGTTTATTTCCTGAGACACGAGATCTTCCGGTTGCTCCTGTACATCAATACCTTTGGCCATCAAGTTTACCTTGAGCGGACTCGGATCAAATTTTTCATCGACGCCCAGTACCGTGCCATCGGGTATGGTGGGATCTTCCATTTGCCGCACAAGAGACTCTGCAACGGCATATCGAATGGCGTTGTAGGTCATCCATTGGTCTACGCCTAATTGATCCCGTTTCTTCTGCCAAGCCTCTAAGGCGTCAAACTCGGCTTTGTGGTGAACCGCAGTTTCTCGCAGCCTTTGGAGGCACCCAGGCATACCCTTGATGTATTTTTTCTCGGAGCAAGTTAGGCAGTCGCCCCCTTTCATGCAGGGTGGTTCCGTAATGGAATGGGTGCATCCACCGTACTCGCCCAACTGGATCGGTTGAAGCACTTCCAGTTCTCCCAGCTTACGATCTAATAATTCGTGCCGGTAGATCGGTGTGCCAATCGCAACTCGCTCATGAAGCGGTATGCTCTCACTAGATTTCGCAATGATTTTCCTAATTCGATCAGCTCTTTGCTTGGGAGTCGTAAAGTCATACGCTTCATTTTGGGTGATATCTTGGCGTCCCGCCAACATCCGCAACCGGTGTTCTGTCAGACCTTTGTGGGCCAACTCTCGGCCCCGAGTACCATGCCAGCGACGAAAATCGTGGGACTGCAATTGAATAGCTGAACCATCATCCATTGTGAGCCCTAAACGCTCGAACAGAGAGGTCTGTGTTTGATTGCCGCTTAGTTGAATACCCAGTTGATTGGTCGTTGGCAGCATATAACTATTGGGGTAAACCTGCTTACTGGTTTCATTAAACTGATTCCACTGATGCAAAACTAGGCAATCCCAGACCTTTATGCGCTCACTGTTTGATGTATGAGGCCAGAAAGGAAACTTACCGGTAAAATGCTCATAATCAGCTTGTGCAATATCCCTATACGTAGGATTGCCGTGTTCAATACAGGGCGTATGCCAACTAAAGTATTTCTTAGTACGCCAGTACTTTGGAATATTCAGGTTCGATTGAGTCAATGTCGCTGTTCGCCCCATGGCATGAGCAGTCTCTGGGTCGCTCAACACTTGAGTTTGCGAATAGTCGGCAGACGTGATGCAAAATTCGTGTATTGGGTAAACCGAGCCTTGAGTATCGAACGCCAATTTGGCCGCTCGACGGGCTGGCTCAGACAATCGCTTAAGTCGGTTGAACGCCAACACGACTTTATCCATAAGGAAGGTTTCCTGCGCCTCATCACCGTTGGATGAAGAAATACGCGGCACCCAACTTGTGCGGACACCGAAGCCCTTTTCTGAAAACCAGCGTACTCCGACGCGACGTTTCACTCGGCCGTAGCGATTCGTGAATGTCTCATCGATCAGTGACTTCACGCCTAGGTCAATCAACTCTCCCCCGCGACTGGGTGCAAACGCCAGCAACAACGCCAAACTGCTGAAATACTGATCCTTGTCGGATTCAGCCAGCTCGAAGGCGACCAACACAGCAGCCAGTTTTTGATCGTCAGGTGTTTTTTGTATTCGCCAAGCCTTCGCTTTGGAACTCATGGAATAGGCTTTGTTTACCTTTTCCTTCCATGGCGATTGCCAGTATGGCAGTGCGGGATGAATCCCATTGTCGCGCAACGTTGCATAGATAGCCATGAGATGCCCCCCAACGAGAAAGGGAGTATTTGAATCTTCGCTATACCACGCAGCTATCTTTTCACGCGCCAACTCCTGTACGGCACCGTCAATTTTTGAAACTTCATGCTCTGAATGGATTTCCACCAATGCCGCATAGATAAATCGCAGTGCTGACATTGTGAAGGCAATTGATCCAACTTCTTTCCTATGTTGCCGATGACGCACGTAGGCCTTGGCAAACTCAAGGAACGGGCTTTTAAGGGGAACAATCGCTTCTGATGAATGTTTCCGCATCTGACAGAATTCCATCTTGATGGGATTTCGAAGTGTCGTAGTGACCCATTTATTGGTTAACCAACCGGTTTTACCACCATAGATAGAAAGCTCTCGGGCCTGTTCTATGTAGCTTTGCAGAGCAATGCGAGAGGAAGAGTGCAGATCACCCATGGGCAGAGCCTCCCTTTTTGTGTATCTCGCAGGCTAGAATCGTGGCCTTGATCGCTGCGATGGGCAGATCCAATGAATCCACTTCCGATCCACTCATGCCCTTATCAATACGTGATTGCCTCTCAGATTCTGCCTTCGTCAGCGCCTCCTCGTGGTCTGCATCGGCAAAGGGCCTGAATTTGGCGCAGGGATAACAGTTTAAGAAGCCACCCCCACAAAGCTGTGAGCAGTTACCAATGTCGACATCACGGTTTAGATGCACCTTGGCTTGTCCAGGTATTGGGGTTTCCAGTAGGCGCTCGTTCATCCCATTCAAGACTGGCATCCAAGCTTCTGCCATAATTGCATCACTAGCCTCCTGATCCTCGTATGTGTGCGCGGTATAGACTTTCACGGTTTTGGTACTGGTATGACCTAAAATTGCAGCAATGGTCTCATCAGTAGCGCCTGCTTCCGCAAGACGCGTCGCGACGGTTCGCCGAAAACGGTATAAAGACAATGGCAGCAATTCCCCATCCAGCCTCTCTGTAGTGACCGGGCACTTTCTAATGGAGGATTGTAAGTAGCTAGATACAGCGATATCAAAAGTTTTGGGCGTTTTAACAATACGATGCTCAATGGCTTCGCTGCTGCCTGCAGCCAGCAAGCGTTTACCGATAAACAAAGGTAGTTGCTTGGAGGTTCTGGGTGAAATCGGTTGACCCCAGGCCTGCGCTAGCTTTGCTTGACCTTGATGAATCACTTCGTTAAGCAGGGCATATAAATCGGCCGACATCTCTAACACGCGGAATGACTCACGGTAATTTCGTTGGCCTTTAGCCGTAGGAATTCTTATCTCATAACCCACTCCATTCTCGCGTTCCATCACATCTGATACGCGCAACGCAGCTAGCTCTACGGGACGGCAGCCATAATCAAGTTCAACCATAAAAATGGCATAGTCTTGCAACGACAATGTTCCATTCGCATAAGATTGATGGAGCCAGCGAATCAAGGCTGCTTCCTCAGCCTGTGTGAAAGGACCGCGCACGGGGCATAGCTCACGAACGGCTTCGCCCGAGGTCATTGAACCTGAGTAAATCCGATTTGCGTGGTCCGTAAGCCCCTGTTCTAGCCCAGGGTAGTTCCCGTCGGCCCAGGCGTTTAAACCTGCACGGCAATAGGTCACATAAACAATCTGGGAATTTGCCCCTAACCCTTGCTTTGACAATGCTGCTCTCCAAGTCTCGAAAGCAGCAATAGTCAATTCATCCCGACAGAATTTCAGCAGAGAAATGACTTGATCAAACACTTTTCTTGCATAGCTTTCACTGACCTCTTCGACCAACTCAGCCATCATTTTGCGAAAAGACGTCAATAAAACAGGAGTGACCTGCGCCGTTATGCCTTTCTCATCCAAAATAGACCAGGGGAGTTTAAGGTCCCCCAAACGCCATTCGTTACTTTCAAAGACGAATATCTCCCCCGAGCGTGCAGTCCGAATGGTCTGCTTAACCTTAGCTACCTTGACACGAGGCTGCTCAGGCGTCTTTTTTAATATCTGTACTTTTTGCTTTTCCATGGCGTTCCCGATTAATTTCTTGGAGGGTTTTACTAGCTTCTTTTTGGACGTACTTGTCGGTATAGGGCTTTTGGGATTCGGGTGAACCGTGTCCGAGTGCTTGCTGCATGATGGGCTCCTGCGATGCGTTTTGGATGCCTTTTTCGCCCATGACTTCTTTCGCATGATTGGCAAACCCATGCCGGAATTGATGGCGTGTTAGGCCTGCTAACGTATCTGGACGAATATTTATGATCTGTCCCACTTCCTGCATCACCGCCTTGGAAGAAATGGGTTGACCACGCCCATTGCTAGCATGCGTGACAAACAGCAAGGGATGAGATTGCGCCTCGGGAATCTTGTTCCGAACCTCAACAACGTATTTGTGGATCAAACGGGCCAACTCATGATCTATTGGCAAAACCCTTGGCTTTGTCTTCGCGACTTCCTGTCGAATCCTTGGATCTCTTGGGTCGTGATGTCGTCGCACAACATGAACATAGTTTTCAGCGCCGTATTCGATATCTTCCGCCCAGAGTGCCAGCACCTCGCCTGGTCGCAGCCCCGCTTCGAACTGTAAGCTCATCATGATGAAGTGCCTCAATTGCCTGCCTGGATTTTTGAAAGGGTTGTCGATTGATCCAGGCTTTGCGATGTACAGATAGGTTTCAAATACTGAATGATCTGGCGTTCTAGAAACACCGCTGTTCTGCTGATAGCTTCGGGTCCTGGGAATCAACTTGCGAAAATCACCAATCATTCGGTCGATTTGTGGCAGCAAGCAAGGATAATCAGGCCGCACTCTCATCACGGTTTCTGCGAGAAACTTCAAGTAAGCCGCTATGTAGCCCATGCGAATAGCGCGATGATTATTGGAGACGGATAGAATCTGAGGCGACTGATTCCTATTTAGACTCGCGACATTGACAAGGTCGCCCGCATTTATCGCTTTCTTTTGCGCCACCCAATTTTCGAAAGCGTCACTATCAAGCTTGCAATGATCTCGGATTGAATGCAGATCTGCCAGCTCAAGCAAGCGACCTTCATAAAACTCATCATCGAGCCGACGATCATTGAATTCCTCCCAGCGTCGCAAGTGTTTAAGTGCTGACAAAACCTTTACCAAGGTATTAGTTTCGCTCTTTGGCCGCATCATTACGGTGATAAAAAGCGAGATATAGAAGTCAGGCATCCCCCCGCTATCAACTAGCATAGGGTATCGCTCGCCTGTATCAAAAATCAGAGTTTCCATGTTCAGGTCGATCATAAGTGTCGCCTTAGTTAACTTTTATATAAGCTTACCATTCTAAAATACATTTGAAAATAAAGGGCACTAATAAAAATGCCCTTAAAACTTCCTAGAAAGGTATGTTTCCCAGGCTATAATTGAATTTAATTTCAACTAAGACGTTCTTTAGGGCACTAAGACCATACATCTTCCAGGATACAACTTTATTACTCTCTTACAAATATTACCTTGATGTAAAAATGGTGACGATGCCTGTTGCTTAAGGATATTTAAACGTTCTGAGGCGTAATAACGGTATTGTTTGTTGGCGCGAAACCCTTGAGTTGCGATATGCACCGCATCAGCAAGGTTGGCGGCTAGAGGGCGAATGCCATATTTCTTAGATATATGTACAAGCGCCGCTGGTTGCCCTGGTACAGCGGCAGACAGAGGGCTATCTGCAAAAAGGGTAGGAGTTGTGTGGCGATTATTCGGGTGTTTATTTTGATAAAGACTCTGGGGTGTTACTTCTCTAGCGTCAATTATTGTCGCGGCTCCGCCTCTGCTTTTAAGCAGCCAAAAGCTCCCGCCTCCAAGGCCTGCACCGTAAGGGGTGACAACGGATAGGACTGCGGATGCGGCAACAGCTGCATCAAACGCGTTTCCACCTTGGTCAAGGGCTCTAAATCCCGCTTGAGTTGCTAAAGGGTGCGATGTTGCAATAGCTGCCTTGTTGAAAGTGGGTTGATTACTAGCACAACTTACCATCAATACAGATGTAAAAAGGGTATTTATTATTAGTAATAATCTAGCCTTCATCATTCCAATCCTTGGCTGGCAGCATTATTAAACGTTTGGCATTAGCCTGTGAGTTTGTGGTATTTCTCCATTAACTCTTCTTCTGTTTCTATTTGGTCTGGGTCGACTGGAATGCAGTCCACCGGACACACTTGCTGACACTGGGGTTCGTCATAGTGACCTACACACTCGGTACACTTATTAGGGTCAATCTCGTATATTTCTTCGCCGGGAGTGATCGCTTCATTGGGACATTCTGGTTCACAAACGTCACAGTTAATGCAGTCATCAGTAATTATTAATGCCATTTCGAGTACCTCATTTACGTTCAATCAACTTCAGAATGATTGAAGTCGGCGTTACTTGTAGTAAGAAAATTAAATTAGTTAAAGTGTTCCTTTAAAGCTTGAAGCACTAAAGGGTTTACAAACTCTGATACATCGCCGCCCAGTGCTGAAATCTCACGAATAAGTGTGGATGATATGTATGAGAGGTGGTTGGCAGGTGTCAGGAAAACACTTTCAACATCAGGCGCCAATCGGCGGTTCATATCGGCTAACTGAAATTCATATTCAAAATCGGATACCGCTCGAATTCCACGCAAGATAATATTAGCATTATGCTGTTTGGTAAATTCAGCCAAGAGATTATTGAAACCAATGACTTCAATGTTATTGAGATGACTCAGACAATCTTGAGCGAGATTAACCCGTTGAGCTAACGGTAGGAGAGGGCTTTTTTTCGGGCTTTCTGCAACGGCCAGTATGACTTTATCGAACATCTTTGATGCTCGTTCAACCAAGTCTGAATGACCGTTAGTAATGGGGTCGAAAGTACCAGGGTAAACAACAATATTCATGTAACGATGGCCCAAAGAGTTATTCCGAAATTGGGCGGAATCTTAACCAAATTAAGGCAGCAGCACAAACTCTATAGGGTAAATTTAAAAAGGCCGTCACTCTGACAGCCTTTTTGAGAGGGGTGAACGACCTTGATTGGTCAATTATTAACGAATAAACAGTGAATAAATCGCTTTATGAAGAATGGACCCATGTGGCGCGTGTATAGCCTTTCCGCTGTTTATTCGCTGTTTTGCGAACACACCCTTCGCATTGGAGAATGTTCTGAAGCCTTCTTCTCCATGGTAGTGACCCATACCTGATGAACCAACACCTCCGAATGGCATGTCATCTTGGGCTACATGCATTAGGGTATCATTAATGCAGACGCCGCCTGAGTGGGTATGCTCAAGAATATGTTTCTGGGCATTCTTGTCATATCCAAAGTAGTATAATGCCAATGGGTGAGGGCGTTCATTTATATAATCAATGGCTTCGTTTATTTGATTGTATGAAATAACCGGTAAAATAGGGCCAAAAATCTCTTCTTGCATTACCACCATTTTATCATTGGCATTTAGCACCAGGTGAATAGGTAATTTTCGAGTACCATTTTTGAAATCTTCATTTGCAGGGTTTACTTCAATAACCGTAGCACCTTTATTGATGGCATCATCAATATAGTGGTTGAGCCGCGCTCGTTGGCGTTCATCGATGATGCTACTGAAGTCATTATTCTCTTTTAAGGTAGGGTACATGGTTGCAAAACGAGACTTGAACGACTCAACAAATTGCTCAATTCGGTCTGAAGGACATAACACATAATCGGGAGCAACACATGTTTGGCCAACATTGAAGGCTTTGCCAAACGCAATTCGCTCTGCCGCATCATTCATGGGAACGTCTGTTGAGATAATAGCAGGAGACTTTCCGCCCAGCTCTAGGGTGACAGGTGTCAAGTTTTCTGCTGCCGCACGCATCACGTGTCTGCCTACTGCCGTAGAGCCTGTGAAAAGGAGGTGTCCCCATGGTTTCTTTGAGAACTCTGCCGCAACATCTGCTTCACCTGTCGTAACACTCACTAGGTTCTCTGGGAATACGTCTTCGATAACCTCTTTGAAAAGCTGTGATGTTTCTGGCGTGTACTCAGACATTTTAATCATCACTCGGTTGCCTGCAGCCAATGCTCCGGTTAGAGGCCCTAACGCTAAAAATAGAGGGTAGTTCCATGGCACGATAACGCCAACAACACCTAAAGGTTGGTAATTTACTTTGTTGCTAGCAGGTTGAAATAGGAGGCTGACATGACGCTTCGAAGGCTTCATCCATTTAGATAAGTTCTTAAGTGCGTAGTTAATGCCCTGAATGGCAGGCATGATTTCTGCTAACAATGTCTCGTCTTCTGAGCGGCTGCTGAAATCTTTGTTTATGGCTGCGACAAAGCGATCCTGATTTTTTAATAGAACGCTTTTTAATGTTTTTAAGTGGTCTTTGCGTTGTTCCAACGTCGGCATTGGATTCTTTCGGAATGCGTTTTTTTGATCATTAAACACTCTATTCAAATGCTGTATGTGTTTTTTACTTTCGGTAAGTTGAACAACATTAGTGACCATTATGTGCCTCCAAATTCCTGATGCTAACAAGGTGAGATTTAAAGCTTGGTAATTAGCTTTGTTAAGTTATGCGTATATTATTAGAGTATATACTCTAAATAGTCAACTGTTTTTATTTTTTTCATCATTGTTTGGGGCACTTTGTTGATCTTATTAGATGTAAAAAACGGGTTTTCTGTTATATGTTTTTGGGTCCGGTCGCTAATGATGTATGATAGTTGATTAGCCTATGCTGACGTTATTTCCTGAGTATGTTAGGTTGTTGGTAAAGGTATAGAGGCTGGGTCGAATGTTACAAGATGGGGTGTTGGTTAATCGTTTATGAAAACAAGAGATAAAATTATTTTAGCGAGTCTTGAGCTCTTTAATGACAAAGGCGAGCGAAATGTTACGACCAATCACATCGCTGCAGATTTGAGTATGTCCCCGGGTAACCTGTATTACCATTTTCGAAATAAATCCGACATTATTTACGAAATATTTATTCAGTATGAATTGTTGGTCGACCATTACCTTCAAATTACCGACGATCGACCTCTAAACCTTAATGATCTTGTTTATTATCTTGAGTCAGTGTTTGATGGGTTATGGAGCTATCGTTTCTTTCATCGTGACTTAGAATTTCTACTAGATAGTGATGAGCGGTTACGAAAAGATTATCGTGAGTTTACAGTTCGCTGCCTAGATGGAATCAAGAAGATACTTAAGGGGTTGCAGAAAGGTCTGGATGGGGTACTAAAGGACCTGGAGGACGAGCATATTGAATCGATGGTGCTTAACGTTTGGTTGGTGGTGACTAACTGGATGGCATACTTGAAAACAGCTCACGCGGGTGATGATAATATTGCTATCGATAAAGGCATGTTAAGGCAAGGTATCTATCAGATTTTATCATTTACTGTGCCTTATTTGACGCCTGCTTATGTTGAAGAAATCAAAAAGCTTCAGGATCAATACAGGCCAAATTACTCGATTTAGGTCGTGATTTCTTATCCAGGTGTTTCGTCTGAAATATTTTGGTCTATTGGCGGCATTAGCCAGTTATCTAATTGTCGCTGAGCATTCTCTATACCTGTTTTTTTCAGGCTGGAAAATAACACTACTGATGCGAGATATTCAAACTCTTTTAGCTCTGTCTTAATTTTAGCGAGTAAATTTTTTGCTGCACCAGAGCGAAGCTTATCGGCTTTTGTGAGTAGTATTGATATCGGAAGTTTACTGGCTTCTGCCCATTCCAGCATCATGGTGTCAAAGTCGGATAACGGTTTGCGAATATCCATAACCAGCATCAGGCCTTTCAGGCTTTCTCGTGCATGCAGGTATTCATCCATGTGCTCCTGCCACTCTGTCTTCACTTCTTTAGATACCTTGGCATAGCCATACCCGGGAAGATCGACTAGCCGGCAGCCAGGGATGTTAAGGGTAAAAAAGTTAATCAGTTGTGTGCGTCCAGGCGTTTTACTGGTTCGGGCAAGTTTGGAATTATTGGTTATGGTGTTAATGGCGGATGACTTGCCTGCATTTGACCTGCCTGCAAACGCTACCTCACTCCCATTGTCTGTGGGGCATTGCGTTATGGTGGGTGCACTTAATAAAAATCTAGCGCTATTGTAGGAGATCTTAGGCTGCTTTTCGCTCATTTTTAATGTCATCTCTTGCTTATATAAAGCGTTAACGTGTGTGCCGTGTGTCTTATAGAATTAACGGCTCGGTATTATAGCGGTGTTTACCCATTGCTTCGAGTACGCAGGGTTATAAATTTGATTTTTACTATTTGATATTTTATGTGAATGTAAGCGGGAAATACGCATATAGGGTTTAATCAGGTTTTTCATAGTGTATAATGCCGAATCGTTTTAGCTGCGTCGCGCAGGGTGAGGTGTTATAGATGCTTTACTATTGGTCGATCAATAACTGATAAAAGAAGTCATAACTTTGCGGCAGGTCAATTTATAGAGTCTTGACGCAGGTACTATTGCTGATTATTTGTCGATGGCAAATTTAAGCGTATTAAAATTTAGAGATGATGAGAGAGTGTGGGCTGACATGAAAAATTTTGTAGCAGGTCTTGTTTTGGCCATAGGTTTTACTGGGGTGGCTCAGGCTGAAGGGGATGCGACCGCTGGCCAGCAAAAAACCGCCGTTTGTGCTGGGTGTCACGGTGTTGATGGCAACAGCATGGTGCCTACTTTTCCAAAATTGGCTGGGCAAGGTGAAAAATATCTTGTTAAACAGATGATTGATATTAGAGCTGGTGATAGGCCGGTACCAGAAATGACGGGCTTGTTAGATAATTTGACTGATCAGGACCTTCAGGATATTGCTGCTTATTTTTCATCGCAAACATCATCAACAAATCAAGCTAAGGCTGAGTTAGTTGAAAAAGGGCAGGCGTTATATCGCGCAGGTAATATGGCAACAGGCGCTGCAGCATGCACAGCCTGTCATGGGCCAAGTGGTGAAGGTAATGGGCCAGCAGCATTTCCTGCTCTTTCTGGTCAGTACTCTGTTTATGTCGCAGCGCAGCTTAAGAAGTTTCGTTCTGGAGAGCGTGCCAATGACGGTGACTCACGAATGATGCGGGATATTGCTGCAAAGTTAAGTGATGCCGAAATTGAAGCTGTTTCAAGTTATGTGAGCGGTTTACACTAAACGCTCATAGCGCTTCAAAAACCCCTTTCAGAGGGGTTTTTTTGTGCCTGAATATTGCGAAAATTTAATAGTGATTATTAGTAATAATGCTAATATGCGGATTCATTGATAGAAAATAGTTAATGATGAGCTATCGTTTCGAGAGTTAAAAACAATAAGGGTGAAGGATAATGAAGCATTTGTGGGCTAAATTTATTTTGGTCATGATTTTGATGCCGGTTTCGCTGATGGTTGATGCTGCTAGTGTCGAATCCTCAGATAATACAGAATGGGTTGCCGGTAAGCACTATAAGGTTCTGCCTTACGCGGTTCGTACCCGTGATACGAGTAAAATTGAAGTAGTTGAGTTGTTTTGGTACGGCTGCCCGCATTGTTACAAATTCAACCCTATGGTTCATCACTGGGCAGAAGGCTTGGAGGATGATGTGGATTTCTGGTTGTCTCCTGCTACCTTTGGTGCCGCGTGGAAGGTTCATGCTCAGGCATTTTATGCTGCGCAGGTTTTAGGGGTGCAAGAGAAAATGCATCAGCCATTATTTGATGCGATAGTCAGGGACCGAAAACCCTTGGGTAGTGAAGCTGAGTTGGCTCTATTCTTTGCGGGTTTTGGCGTTGATGAGAATGACTTTAAAAAGGCCTTTAATTCATTTAGTGTCAAATCAAAAGTGGACCAAGCTAATGCGCGAGGTAGAAGCTATCGTGCAACTGGTGTTCCTGCGTTAATCGTGAATGGTAAATATCGTATCAGTGCCTCAGAAGCCGGTGGCAATGAGAATATGATTAAAGTAGCTGATTTTCTAATTGAAAAAGAAAGAGCTAGCCTTGGCAAGTAGTTGATTTGGCACTTCTTTGTTCTGGGTGTGCTTGGTACAGTCATACTGTTAGTATGGCTGTACCGTAAATAGGTAGGTTTACCGGTATGTATCGAGAGATAAGGTCTAGGATAAGCAGTTATCGGCGCAATGAGGTTACAAAGGTGCGAGGGCTGTGTTCAGGGCTTGATTGTGGTTCCCCCTTCGAAAGCCAAAACCATATTCGCCTACTGACATTTAATATTCAGGTAGGTATCTCAACCTCCTCATATCGGCATTACCTGACTCGAAGTTGGCAGCATTTTTTGCCAAATCGTACTCGAACAGAAAATCTTAATAAAATATCTATGCTGCTTCAACACTATGATGCTGTAGCATTACAGGAGGTAGATGGCGGTAGCATTAGAAGTAGTTTCGTTAATCAGGTCAAATATTTAGCTGAGGCAGGAGGTTTTCCCTTTTGGTATCAGCAGCTGAATCGTGATTTGGGCCGGGTTGCGCAGCACAGTAATGGATTTTTAAGTCGTATTAAGCCTCTAAGTGTTGAGGAGTATCGCTTGCCTAGCATTATTCCTGGTCGAGGTGCCATTGTTATTAAATATGGGCGAGAGCAAGACCCATTGGTGCTAGTGGTTATGCATTTATCGCTTAGTGCTAAAGCCCAGAATAAGCAGCTTGGGTTTATAAAGGATATAATCTCAGATTATCGGCATGTGGTGTTGATGGGAGATATGAATACTCATGCTGAGAGGCTGCTTGAGGATTCGCCTTTAAAAGAGTTGAGTTTGGTTTCCTTGCCTGTGGGAGCTCATAGCTTTCCAAGTTGGCGGCCTGACAAGGCCTTGGATCATATTCTAGTGAGTCCCTCTCTTAAGATTCTTAAGGCAGGTGTTGTCATGTATCCTGTTTCGGATCACCTGCCGGTAGGGTTGGATATCATGCTCCCTGATGGTTATGATTGATAATGATTTATCTGCAATTACGCCACCTTAAAATATATCTTCTGCCGTAATAATATCCTCTGCTGTCGACGGTTGCTCTTGAGTTTGACGGCCTATAGTGGATGTGTCCGGTTGAGGTGCATTTTCCTTACGGAATATTTCGAAAATCGTGCTTTTATCGCCAGCCTTCGCAAGCTTTCCAGTTTCTGTGTTTATTTTAACGGTTATGAGTCCTTCTGGTTGTTTCATGGCTGCGCTTGGGGTATTTGCCAGCGCAACTCGCATGTAGTCGATCCAGATGGGGAGTGCGGCGGTGGCGCCATACTCTCTTCTTCCTAATGTAGTGGGTTGGTCAAAGCCTACCCAGACTGTTGTTTCAGTTTCTGTGTTGAAGCCAGAGAACCATGCATCTTTTTGATCGTTTGTGGTACCTGTCTTCCCAGTGAGATCTGAGCGTTTTAGTGTTTGAGCTTTTCTGCCTGTACCACGTATTATTACGTCTTTTAAAATGCTGTGCATGATGTAGATGGTTCGACCATCAAGGATGCTTTTGGCTTCGTGGTAGTTAGGGGTTGATGGGCGAGTAGCGGTAGTCTCCTCTGTGATTGAGAGGCTGTTAGTGTCGTTGTTGATATAACTTATTTTGTTGTTTGTGTTGTTTGTGTTGTTTGTGTTTTTTGGTTCGTCAATAGACTCTGTCGTTAGGTTTGCTATAGCTTCAGGCGTCAATGTTGGGACTGCCTGAAAAATAATATCTCCTTTGCTATCTTCGATTTTCTCTATGAAGTATGGTTCTGTTTTGTAACCGCCGTTAGCGATAGCGCTATAGCCCGTGGCTATTTGCATGGGGGTCATGCCTGCACTTCCCAGTGCTAGAGATAAGTCATTAGGTAGAGCCTCACTATCAAACCCAAACCGACTTACGAAATTGCGAGTGGTGCGGACTCCGGTCTTTTTGAGCAATCTTATGGATACCAAATTTCGGGATTTATAAAGTGCTGTTCTCAGTCTGGTAGGCCCAAAAAACTTACCGCTAGAGTTTTCGGGTCGCCATGATGCTTCAAGGTTCTTATCTTCGAATACTATAGGGGCGTCATTGATAAGTGTTGCTGCTGTGGAGCCTTTTTCTAGTGCGGCTAAATAAACAAAAGGCTTGAAGTTTGAGCCAGGCTGGCGTTCTGCTTGTAATGCTCTGTTGTATTTGCTTTGAGCAAAATCATAGCCACCCACTAATGCTTTGATTGCCCCGCTTGAGGGTGATATTGAAACAAGGCTGCCTTGAACTTTTGGGGTTTGAGCTAACTTCCACTTCTGGGTTGTTTGTATTTTCTTAATTCGAATTATATCGCCTGGGCTTAATACGTCAGATACGCTTTTGGGCACTGCTCCCAACCGGTTAACGCTAATGAATGGTCTTGCCCACTTGACGCCTTCGTGGTCTAAGTTTAGGTATCCGTGGTCTTTGGTGAATAGCGTTGCTTCGTTGTCCTTAACGTCAGTAACAACTGCAATGGTTAGGTCGCCATAATTGGTCATATTGTTGATTACGGAGTCTATATTGTCGGCAGCGACAGGATTATCAATGGTGATCTTATGCTCCGGTCCACGATATCCGTGTCGCTCGTCATAGCTCTCCAAACCTTGTTGAACCGCTTTATTGGCTGCCTCTTGTAGCGTGCTGTTAACCGTCAAATAGACGTTAAAACCTTCAGAGTACGCTTCATCTCCATATTTTTTGACCAGCTCTTTTCTCGCCATTTCGGCTAGATAAGGTGCTTTTGTTTGGGGCTTTGAGCCGTGATAGACGGCGCTTATAGGTGTTTCTTTTGCTGTGCTGTGCTGACTGGCATCAATAAAACCAAGATCTAGCATTCGATCAAGTATCCAATTTCTTCTAATAAGAGCGCGAGAAGGGTTGGCTATTGGGTTGTATCTAGAGGGAGCTTTAGGTAAACCTGCAATCATCGCCATTTCGGCCAGTGTTAATTTTGCGACAGACTTCCCATAATAGACTTGTGATGCCGCTTCTATGCCGTAAGCTCTGTTTCCTAAATATATTTTGTTAAAATAAAGCTCTAATATTTCATTTTTTGAAAGTTCTTGTTCTATCTGAAGAGCGAGAAGTATCTCGTTGAATTTTCTTGTAAATGTTTTTTCTCGTGACAAAAAGAAATTTTTTGCAACTTGCATGGTGATGGTGCTGCCACCAGACTGTATTTTTCCGCTAGTGGCTAATTGCGTTACGGCTCTTAAAAGTCCCTTAATATCAACGCCATGGTGCTCATAAAAACGATTGTCTTCAGCCGCAATAAACGCTTGGGAGAGTTTTTGTGGTACTTGGTCTATTGTTATGGGGGACCTTCGCTTTTCGCCAAACTCTGCTATTAATTTATCGTCTGATGAAAAAATGCGTAGTGGGATTTGTAATTGGGTGTGCCTAAGCTGTTCGACATCAGGCAGGTTTGGGGTAAGATAAAGGTAGAAAGAGGCAATAAGCAGGCCCGTTCCGCACAGACCTGTAACAAAAGACCACCCCAAAAATCTATAAAAACTCACAAAACGCAACATGTTTTTCCTGACAAGTGATGAATATATGTCTATTATTTAAGAAATTGCTTTAAATTGGTTTTATTATACGTGTTTTTTATTAACGGTATTAGTTAAGAATTGTTTAAGTCTGCAGCAGCTCTTCATGTGTTGCGCTAATAAATAAATATAACTGTTTAGAACTTATAGGGTTTACTAGTGTTTGGGTTAATAGGAAAAAAAGCAAATACGCTCATTGGGATCGATATCAGCTCGACTTCGGTTAAGCTACTTGAGATCGGGAAAAACGGTAATCGCTATAGAGTTGAAAGCTATGGTGTGGAGCCGCTGCCACCCAATGCGGTTGTAGAGAAGAACATCAATGATGCGGAAGCGGTTGGTGAAGTGATTAAGCGAGTGGTTGCTAAGTCTAGAACAAGCTCAAAGCAAGCTGCGGTTGCGGTTGCGGGCTCTGCTGTTATCACCAAGACCATCCAGATGGCTGCAGGGCTTAGTGAGCAAGAGCTTGAAAACCAAATTACAGTTGAAGCTGATCAATACATTCCTTATCCGCTTGACGAAGTCTCAATAGACTTCGAGGTTCAGGGGCCATCAGAACAAAATCCAGATCAAGTTGATGTTTTATTAGCTGCGTGCAGAAAAGAAAACGTCGAGCTTAGAGAGGACTCACTGGAAATTGGCGGTTTAGAAGCGAAAGTGGTTGATGTAGAAGCATACGCCATGGAGAGAGCGTTTGAGTTGATTGATGCCCAAATGGATGTTGATGCCGATGAGCGAACAATTGCGGTAGTCGATATAGGCGCCACCATGACGACGCTCAGTGTTCTGGCAGACGGAAAAACCATCTACACCCGAGAGCAGCTATTCGGTGGCAAGCAGTTGACGGAAGAAATTCAGCGTCGATATGGGTTATCACAGGAAGAGGCCGGATTAGCCAAAAAGCAAGGCGGGCTCCCTGATGATTATGATATGGAAGTGTTGGAGCCGTTTAAAGAAGCGGTTGTTCAGCAGGTCGCACGTTCGTTGCAATTCTTCTTTTCATCTAGTCAATACAACGAGGTTGATACTGTTGTGCTTGCTGGCGGAACTGCTTCGACAACGGGGATAGCCGAAATGGTGCAAGAGAAGGTAGGTACTACCACGGTTGTTGCAAACCCGTTTGCAGACATGGCATTGAATTCACGGGTTAATGCGTCCGCCCTAAGTAATGATGCGCCATCGTTGATGATCGCGTGTGGACTGGCGATGAGGAGTTTTGATTAATGGCAAAGATTAACCTCAGGCCTTGGCGAGAGGAACTACGAGTTGAACGGCAGAAGCAGTTTATTGCCATGCTGGTTGGCGTGTTGATTATCGCCGTTGGTGTTGTTTTTTTATGGCAAGGACATATGACTTCTGAGATTGAATATCAGCAGTCCCGAAATAATTACCTTCAGACTTCGATGGTTGCTCTGGATAAGAAGATAAAAGAGATTGAAGGGCTAAAGAAAAAGAAGAAAGAATTGTTAGCCAGAATGAAGGTGATACAGAATTTACAAGGAACGCGTCCTGTCATTGTTAGAGTATTTGATGAGCTGGTTAGAACGCTTCCGGATGGCCTTTATTACAATAGCATCAGTAAAAAAGGTGATCGATTGAGTATTGTTGGTTTGGCTGAGTCGAATAATCGAATAGCCGGGCTGATGCGGAATTTTGAAGCATCTGATTGGTTTGGTGAGCCCAATTTAACGGCTGTAAAAGCGGTTGAAAAAGGAGAGCCTGCAAGTCAGTTTAATATGACTGTGGTTCAAAAGACTCCGGAAGATGATAAGGAGAATGCGAAGTGAGTTTTGCAGAATCACTTGAAAGCCTGAAGAACTTCGACGTCAACGACCTCGACTTCAATAATGCAGGTTCATGGCCTGCACCGATAAAAGCAATCGTTAGTATTATTGTGGTAGTGCTAGTCGTCGGAGGTGGGTACTGGTTTCTAATTCAAGACCAAATAGCTCAGTTGGATCAGGTCAAAAGCAAAGAAACTGAGCTCAAACAACAGTTTGAAACTAAAGCCTATAAGGTGGCCAACTTGGCAGCCTATAAGTTGCAAATGCTAGAGATGGAAGAGTCTTTTGGTGCGCTACTCAAACAGCTGCCAACTGACACTGAGGTGCCTGGTTTATTAGAGGATATTACTAATACCGGTCTAGGTAGTGGACTTGAGTTTAAAGAAATTAAATTGAAGCCTGAAACCAAAAAAGAATTCTATATTGAGCTTCCAATCCAGATTTCAGTTAAAGGTACCTATCATGATATCGCCTCTTTTGTGAGTGGTGTTGCTAGTTTGCCCCGAATTGTAACGCTCCATGACTTCTCTATTTCTCCTCAAAAAAATGGCGAAGGAATAATGTCGATGGGGATAGAAGCGAAAACCTACCGGTATAAAGCAGGGAGGAGAGGAAAGTGAGTATTAGAAACCTGCTAACAATATTAAGTGTGTCTCTTGTTTTATCAGGCTGCAGTGGTAGTGATGGTTTTGCAGATATCGACCAGTTTATGGATGAAACTAAAGCCAAGCCTCGAGGGAAGGTTGAGCCGCTACCTGAATTTAAAGCCTATCAATCGTTTACCTATAGTGCCGCGAATCGCCGAGATCCATTCTCACGGCCAGTCGATGTGGTGTTGAGTTCTATCGCAGACGAAAAACCTGAGAGCAATGTTAAGCCTGACTTTGATAGACCAAAAGAACTTCTTGAAACCTTCGGGTTAGGCTCTTTGAAGATGGTCGGAACCCTTCAGATGCAAGAGGCGAACACCTTATGGGCCCTTATTAGTGATAATGAGAGCGGTATTCATAGGGTTAAGAAAGGCCAGTTTTTAGGAAAAAACCATGGACGCATTGTCGTCATAGAAGAGAGTCAGCTTGAATTGATAGAAATTGTACCAAATGGTCGTGGCGGCTGGTTGGAAAGACCCCGTTCTATCTCTCTGGATGATCAGTAATTGGAAGGGGGTAACATGAATATTTTATATGCTGAATGCGATAATAAACAATTGAGGTCTAAGAATAATATGTATTATCGGGCGTTAATGCTGGTAGGTACACTCTGTTTTTCACTCTTTTCAATTCAGGCTAATGCTGTTGTATTGAAAGATATCAGTTTTGCTTCTCTGGCAGGGGACAGAACCGAGGTTACATTGGCTTTTGATGGTGCGCCGCCAGAGCCAAAGGGCTATACCATTGAAAAGCCAGCCCGAATTGCGTTGGATTTATCGGGCGTAACTAACGCTTTAAGTGCAAAATATCACAGCTTGGGTGTAGGTAATGCACAGGGGATAACGGTTATTGGAGCGAAAGACAGAACTCGCCTGATCGTAAATCTTGTAGAGCTCGTTCCTTATGCATCGACAGTAGATGGAAATAATATCATCCTGATGATTGGCTCAGGTGATGCGCCAAAGGCATCTTCGGCGACTAAATCTTCTGGTAGCTCTGCAGTGGCAAGCTCATCAGCAAGCGCAGCGGTTACAGATGTTGACTTTAGACGGGGCGAGAAGGGCGATGGCCAGATTGTATTAACGTTGTCATCTTCTAAAGTTAATGTTGATATGTCTGAAGAGGGTGGACTTATTAAGTTAGTTTTGCCTGAGGTCGACCTACCTGAGGCGCTACAGCGGCGTTTAGATGTTGCTGATTTTGCAACGCCGGTTAAAAGAATTGATGCGAAACTTGGCGATGATGGTGCTGAAATAACGATCAAATCTGAAGGTAATTATGATTACCTTGCATACCAGGCAGATAACAAATTTACAATAAGTGTCGAAGAGTTGACGCGTGAGGAAGTTGATCAGCGTAAAAAAGACAAATTTCCTTATACTGGAGAGAAACTCTCACTTAACTTTCAGGATATTGAAGTTCGGTCGGTGTTGCAGTTAATTGCTGATTTTACGGGGCTTAACCTGGTTGCTAGTGATACGGTTGGTGGAAGAATTACGTTAAGACTACAAAATGTTCCTTGGGATCAAGCACTCGAGTTAGTTCTTAAAACGAAAGGTCTCGATAAGCGTAAGATTGGTAATGTGTTGTTAGTGGCGCCAGCAGATGAAATTGCGGCACGAGAGAAATTGGAGCTTGAGACCAATAAGCAGGTTGCTGCATTGGCACCTGTTAGACTTGAGGTGGTGCAAATCAATTACGCTAAGGCGGAGGATATCGTAGCGTTACTGCAGTCAGATAAAGAGTTAATTTCCGGTCGAGGGTTTATCTCTTCTGATGAACGTACGAATACGATTAGTGTGCGAGAAACCGCAGACAAACAAGAGCAAATCCGACGTTTAATTGCGACTTGGGATATTCCAGTTCGTCAGGTGCTTATTGAAGCTCGAATTGTTAAGGCTAGAACTAATATTGCGAGTGATCTGGGTGTTCAGTGGGGTGGTGCTGTTCAGGATACTGGTGGTAATCATCAGGCGTTCGGTGGTGGTAGCTATGAAACGACATCCCAGGTATCGCAAGGACAAACCATTACATTTCCTGGTGCAAACGTTGTTGACTTGGGTGTTACAAAGGCTGGAGCATCATCATTTGCGCTAGGCTTTAGTAATGATCATGTGTTGCTACAGATGGAATTGTCGGCGCTTGAGTCTGATGGTCGTGGTGAGATTGTTGCTCAACCAAAGGTTGTAACGGCTGATCGCCAAACCGCTACTATTAAATCGGGTGAAGAGATTCCTTATCAAGAGGCATCTTCAAGTGGCGCGACCTCTGTATCATTTAAGGAGGCGGTATTAAGCCTAGAGGTTACTCCACAAATTACGCCTGACGGTAAGGTGATTATGGACCTTAAAATTAACCAGGATAATCGAGGCGAGGTGACAAACGGTATTCCAAGTATAGAGACCAATGAAATTGTGACGCAGGTATTGGTGGGTAACGGTGAGACGGTTGTTCTTGGTGGTATTTTCCAAACCGAAGAGAGTATAACGGTCACACAGACTCCCTACTTAGGTGACATACCTTATTTAGGCGCTCTTTTCAAAAGAACAGAAAAAGTGGATGAGCGAGCAGAGTTACTGATCTTCATAACGCCCAAATTGTTAAAGCGTGGCTTGGTTGATCAGTAAGCAGCAACAAAGCTAACCTTAAAAGCCATCACTGAAGAGTGATGGCTTTTTTGTATCTAGGGTGTTCTGAAAGGAATGCCTTATGGTATTCTTCAAAAATACTCTAAAATAGAGGCGTTATTCCTCTTAGCTGTATACCTTGATATACAGGTCTTTCATTTATGCTTTTGTAGGTTCTCATGGCTGGTTTATTAAAACATAGCGCAAAAAGGGTTGTGTTAGTGGGTCCTATGGGCGCTGGTAAAACAACAATTGGTCGGCTGTTATCCCGAGAGCTGGGGTTTTCCTTTTGTGATTCTGATAGTGAAATAGAGGCTCGCTGTGGGGCTGATATTCCGTGGATATTCGATGTTGAAGGTGAGGCGGGCTTCCGTGAACGTGAATGCGGTGTTATTCGTGACCTAAGCCAAACCAATGGCATTGTGTTGGCGACAGGTGGTGGTGCCGTTTTGAATGGACAAAATAGAGCCCACTTAAAAGAAGGTGCTCAGGTTGTTTACCTAAAAACATCAGTAGAGCAGCAGTTTGAACGCACCAGAAGAGATCGAAATCGCCCATTGCTACAGAATGACGAACCCTTAAAAGTGTTGACGGATATTTTCAAGATTAGGGATCCCTTGTACTCTGAAATTGCCGATGCGGTTATTATGACGGACAAAAAGAACCCCAAAGCGGTGGTCAAGCAGATTCTAGATCAAATAGTAGTCCCCCACTGATATTCTGCTAGATAGGGCATTTTTTAATTTGGCCGTGGTAGCCATATAATATATTAAAGAAATAGGTTGTAGAGTTAAAAATGAAGCAGTTAACAGTAGAGCTTGGCGAAAGAAGTTACTCCATTTATATTGGTCAGGGTTTACTTAACCGTGCGGAGTTGGTCGCGTCTCATGTTTCAGGTCGTCAGGTGATGATTGTTACAAACGAGACGGTTGCACCGCTCTATCTTGAGCGAACCAAGGCGTTGTTTTCAAACTTTGATGTGTCGGTTACGGTGTTGCCCGATGGTGAGCAGTATAAAAATCTCGATACGTTGAATATTGTGTTTGATCAGTTGCTAGAGCAACGCCATAGTCGTAAGACTACATTGGTAGCCTTGGGTGGTGGTGTGATAGGCGATATGACGGGTTTTGCGGCGGCCTGTTATCAGCGTGGAGTGGCGTTTATTCAAATACCCACCACTTTGTTATCTCAGGTTGACTCATCGGTTGGTGGAAAAACAGGCGTTAACCATCCGTTAGGTAAAAATATGATAGGCGCTTTTCACCAGCCTAATGTCGTTATTATCGATACCGATACTTTGAACACGCTTCCTAAGCGGGAGGTTGCTGCAGGTATAGCGGAAGTCATCAAGTATGGTTTGATTCGAGATGCGCGCTTTTTTGAATGGCTTGAATTAAATATAGAAAATCTGATGGCGTTGGACCCCGCGGCCGTTGCCTACGCGATAGAAATCTCCTGTCAGTGTAAAGCGCTGGTGGTCAGCGAGGATGAGCGAGAGGGTGGAGTTCGAGCGATTTTGAATCTAGGGCATACTTTTGGGCATGCGATTGAAACCCATATGGGGTATGGTGAATGGTTGCACGGGGAGGCGGTTGCCGCGGGGATGGTTATGGCGGCAGATTTGTCTTGTCGGCAAGGCTGGCTCAACACTGATGATGTTAGTCGCGTTATTAAGTTATTGCAAAGATCAGCGCTACCTGTGGCTGCACCAGAAGAAATAGGTGTAGAGCGTTTCAAATCATTGATGTCGGTGGATAAGAAAGTGATAGACGGGACCTTGCGTCTGGTGCTGATGAGTAAAATAGGTGAAGCGTTTGTCACCGAGGCATTTGAATCTTCGAATTTTGAGGCGACATTGTCGTCCAAGCCGCAATTACAAAGGTTATAAAGAGTTTTTTGGAATCTTGAAATAATATGAATGCTGCCGCAATGGAACATGATCAGACGTTATCGTTGAATGATCAGTTAAGGAATAAGTACCAACTCCAAACTGAGCCTTTTGGTGAGGCAACACAGTTGTTCTTTCAGGGTGCTCAAAGGCAGCATAATCTGGAAACATTAAGGCATCTTGTTAGTTATGGTGATATGGTACTATTGCTGACAGGAGGTTCGGGAAGTGGAAAGACTACGTTAATTGCTGAGCTTGGTAAGCATATTGTAGACAGTATTCGAATAATCAACCTTAAACCATCGTTGATTCCCAGTCCTCGAAAACTAGAATTTGAATTGTGTAAACGGCTTGACTTGCAATGGGTTGAAGGGGAACCAGTTACGAGAACGATGGAACGCGTTCTTGACGCTTGCGAACACAGCGCCGCGTCAGGCGAGCGGTTATTATTAGTAGTTGATGATGCACATAAAACCAATGCTGATAGCTTTAAGGTGCTGCTGTCGACTTTCAGAGGGCTTGGTGGTGATTCTGGCATCTGCCTACTTGTGTCCGGGCGACAAGAGATATTGCAGTCCATCACGAGTGAGGGGGTTGACCCTGCCACCTGTAGCTGGATTCATCAAATTCATTTAAAACCATTCTCTCAAGAGGATGCGGAAACCTATGTGGGGCTAAGGCTTATAAGGGCAGGGTCTAAGGTCGAGCCGGTATTTTCGGATGCTCAGAAGAAAGCGCTATATGAATTAGGTAAAGGGTGTCCTGGAAGAATTAATAGAATTGCATCGGGGGTGTTGCTTGACTCCTTTGAAGCTGCCAGCTCTCGAGCGCCTAGGCAAAAAGGCCTTAGCGGGCTATTAGTGGGTGTTGTGGTGTCCCTGCTTGTATCGTTTGCCGTGATTGGTTATCAATATAATTTCTTTTTTGCGCCTTCTGCTGGTCAGGCGAGCAAGGTCGAAGAGCATGAGTCTCATACTGGACTCAATCCTAATGTTACTGGAGTTTCCAGTGAGATGTTGGTGGATCATGCTAAAGGTGCTGCCCTGGCTCAAAGCAGGGAAGTGTTGTTAGATAAAATCCAGCAGGCCGAGATGAAGGTGAGTGCGTTACCTGATATTGAGGTCGTCATGGTTGTTCCTAGTGGAGAGTCGGAGAACAAGCCCTTAGCGGTTAGTTCGCCAGTGGTAAATGTCGCTGGTGAGGTTGTGTACTCACCGGATGGTGTGATACTGCCGACTGCAGATATCAGCAATGATGTTGTTGACCTATCGGGTGTTGATGCGCGGTTAACGGCTGGATTAAATGAGGATGAAAAGACGTTAGCGGAAAAAACAGCGGCTAATACTGACGAGGAAGCGATAACTCTGCCGCGCGAAGATAATGTTGTGGTTAGGCATTCTCGCTTTAGAGGTGATAAGTGGATGTCGTCTCAACAGAAGGGTAGCTACACCATTCAGGTGCTGGGCAGTCGAAACGAACAAACCGCTATCAAATATATAGAAGGCGAAAGTTCTTCAAAAGAGTTACTCTATATTGAGTCACGTTATAAAGAAAAGCCTTGGTTTGTGGTGATTTTTGGGGTCTACCCCAATAAAACTGCTGCCAGAACAGTGTTGGATAAACTGCCGACTTCTGTTAAGAAGCAAAAGCCTTGGATTAGAAGCCTTAAAGGGCTGTGATTTAGTTAATTGTCTCTGTTGATGACTTTGATTGAGTCATAGCGTAATTACCTGTACATTATCTTACTTGTTGAATTAATTAGAAATAGTTTGAATTGTAGTTTAAAGTGTCGGATATATGATTTCGATAAATTTGTATGCCCACCAGTAGACATGTAAAATAGCCACCCCAAATTTTGAGGATCTTAAGCTTGTTTTGAATAAGGTTTTTATAAGCTTTTGATTAGTAAAGAATAAACGCGAGAGTGTGAAATATGATGACAGGTTTGTATCATCCTGATGACTTCAAGGATAACTGTGGATTTGGCTTGATTGCCCATATGGAAGGTCAGGCAAGTCATGACCTGCTTGTGACCGCTATTGAGTCTTTGACCTGTATGACCCATCGTGGCGGAATTGCTGCTGATGGAAAAACCGGTGACGGTTGTGGTTTATTACTGCAAAAACCGGATACATTCCTGCGTCATGTTGCAAAAGACATGTTTGGTGCAGACCTTGGTCAGCGCTATGGCGTTGGTATGACGTTTCTTAACCAAGATACGGCTAAAGCTGAGGCATCGAAGGTGTTATTTGAAAAGCACCTCTGTAATGAAGGTCTTAAAGTGGTTGGGTGGCGCACAGTGCCGACCGATAATGCTTGTCTTGGGCCCATGGCATTAGATTGTTTGCCGAGCATTGAACAAGTATTTGTTGACGCGGGTGACCTTTCAGAAAAAGATTTCGCAATCAAACTATTCCTTGCTCGACGGCGCGCAGAGATAGCGCTGGCTGATGACAAAGAGTTTTATGTTTGCTCTCTGTCAGAAAAGGTATTGTCTTACAAAGGACTTATGATGCCGGTCGATCTTCCAAGTTTTTACTTGGATTTGAAAGACGAGCTTTTTGAAACAGCTATTTGCGTATTTCACCAGCGATTCTCTACCAATACTATGCCTCGCTGGCCCTTGGCTCAGCCATTTAGAATGTTGGCTCACAATGGCGAAATCAACACCGTAGAAGGTAATCGAAATTGGGCGTTGGCCCGTGCATCAAAATTCAAGTCAGATGATTTACCTGATTTACAATCCCTTCAGCCATTAGTTAATAGAACCGGATCAGACTCTTCAAGTATGGATAACATGCTAGAGGTACTGTTAGCCGGTGGTGTTGACCTGTTTCGCGCGGTCAGAATGATGATTCCACCTGCGTGGCAAAATGTTGACACGATGGATGCTGACCTTCGTTCGTTCTATGAATACAACTCCATGCATATGGAGCCATGGGATGGTCCTGCAGGTGTCGTAATGTCCGATGGGCGTTATGCCGTATGTTTGTTAGACCGTAATGGTTTGCGGCCATCTAGGTGGGTGATCACCAAAAATGGATATATTACGCTTGCGTCTGAGATTGGTACCTATGGATACAGGCCTGAAGATGTAGTAGCAAAAGGGCGTGTGGGGCCGGGGCAAATTCTCGCAGTAGATACCCATACGGGTAAGGTTTTGCATACTGATGATGTAGACCAAATTCTTAAGACGGCGCACCCTTACAAACAGTGGTTGAGAGATAACGCGACTCGCCTTGAAGCTACATTGGGTAAGACAACGTCTGACTTTAACGTGATGGAACAGGATGAGCTGAAGACTCAGATGAAAATGTTCCAGGTTTCTTTTGAAGAGCGAGATCAGATCTTGCGACCTTTAGGAGAGGATGGGCAGGAAGCCGTTGGTTCTATGGGTGATGATACGCCAATGGCGGTGCTGTCTGAGCGTGTTAGATCGGTTGCAGATTACTTCAGACAAAAGTTTGCTCAGGTAACCAACCCTCCGATAGACCCATTGCGCGAAGCTATCGTGATGTCGCTTGAGACCTGTATTGGCGCTGAACAGAATATTTTTGAAGAGACACCAGAGCATGCCAGGCGGGTTATTCTTAGTACGCCTGTGTTGTCACCGGCTAAATTTCAACGATTATCCTCCAAAGATGCATCTGGCTTTGATGTTGCCCGGATAGAGCTTAGTTACAGCCCAGAACAAGGGTTAGAGCAAGCAATTAAGTCAGTTTGTGATCAAGCAGAACAGTACGTTCGCGATGGAAACATTATTCTAATCCTAAGTGACAAGCTTCTTACAGAAGGGAAGCTCCCGGTTAACGCCTTTATGGCAACTGGGGCTGTTCACCACCGATTAGTGGAGAAAGGCCTTCGTTGCGATTCAAATATAATCGTGGAAAGTGGCTTTGTAAGAGATCCTCATCACTTTGCAGTATTGTTTGGTTTCGGAGCTACTGCGGTTTACCCGTACCTTGCTTATCAAGTGCTTAATGACTTGATCAGTTCAGGCGAGATGCTAATTGATCCGGTCGATGCGAAGAATAACTATCGCAAAGGTATTGGTAAAGGGTTGATGAAAATCCTATCTAAGATGGGAATCTCGACTATTGCCTCATATCGAGGCGCACAGTTATTTGAAGCCGTCGGATTGGCGGATGATGTTGTAGACCTTTGTTTCAGAGGCGTCGCGAGCCGAATTCAAGGAGCTACTTATTATGATTTTCAGATTGAGCAGCAATTGCTGGCTAACGATGCATGGAAAAAGCGAAAACCAATATCTCAGGGTGGGCTACTAAAGTTTGTTCACGGTAGTGAATATCATGCATACAACCCAGATGTGGTTCGCACTATACAGCAAGCGGTGCAAACGGGTGACTATGGTGTATATCGTGAATACGCATCGCTGGTAAATGAACGACCAGTGGCTACATTGCGTGATTTGTTTAAAGTAACTGATAACCAGACCCCGATAGACCTGTCAGATGTAGAGCCCATGGAAAAAATAGTAGCTCGATTCGACTCTGCGGCGATGTCATTGGGTGCGTTATCACCAGAAGCTCATGAAGCATTGGCCGTTGCGATGAATACACTGGGTGGTCGTTCTAATTCAGGTGAAGGTGGTGAAGACCCAATTCGTTACGGTACGAGTAAGCGATCTAAAATTAAACAGGTTGCATCTGGCCGTTTTGGCGTAACACCTCATTACCTGAGTAGCGCCGATGTCATTCAGATTAAAGTTGCGCAAGGTGCGAAGCCGGGTGAGGGTGGACAGCTTCCGGGTGGTAAGGTTAATAAGCTAATTGCAACGCTTAGGTATTCTGTACCCGGGGTTACACTGATCTCACCGCCTCCTCATCATGATATTTACTCAATTGAAGATTTAGCACAGCTAATTTTCGATTTGAAGCAGGTTAATCCAAGTGCGTTGGTATCGGTGAAGTTGGTGTCAGAGCCAGGCGTAGGTACTATTGCTGCAGGTGTTGCAAAAGCATATGCAGATTTAATCACTATCTCAGGTTATGACGGTGGAACCGCGGCAAGCCCATTAACCTCAGTTCGTTATGCTGGGTCTCCTTGGGAGCTTGGCTTGAGTGAAGCTCAACAAGCGCTTAGAGGAAATGACCTGCGTGGTAACGTTCGCCTGCAAACAGATGGTGGTTTGAAGACTGGACTTGATGTTATTAAAGGTGCCATTCTAGGTGCAGAAAGCTTTGGCTTCGGTACCATGCCAATGGTGGCGTTAGGTTGTAAGTATCTTCGTATATGTCACCTGAATAACTGTGCCACAGGTGTGGCGACTCAAAATGAAAGTTTGCGAGATAAGCACTTTATTGGCACCGTCGAAATGGTTATGCATTTCTTCAAATTCGTTGCTGAAGAGACTCGTGAATGGATGGCGAAGTTAGGTGTTAGATCACTAGAAGAATTGATTGGGCGTACAGATTTGCTAGAGGTATTGCCGGGCAATACTAATAAGCAGAAAAACCTCGACCTGACCCCGATATTGTTTAATGATCACGTCCCTGTGGATAAGCCTCAGTTTTGTCAGGTAGAACGAAACGAGCCGTTTGATAAAGGGCTTTTAGCCGAGAAAATGATTGCCGAAACTAGTGGTGCGATTAACACTAAAGCGGGAGGAGAGTTTACCTACGCTGTTACTAACTGTGATCGATCGATTGGTGCAAGATTATCAGGCGAAATTGCGAAGCTTCATGGTAATCAGGGTATGAGTGTTGCGCCTATTAAACTTAACTTGACCGGTACTGCGGGTCAGAGTTTTGGTGTGTGGAATGCTGGTGGTTTGAACATGTTCCTTGAAGGTGATGCTAACGATTACGTAGGTAAAGGTATGACTGGTGGTAAGCTGGTTATACGGCCGCCACAGTGCAGTATATTTAAAACTCAGGACACCGCTATTGCAGGTAATACATGCTTGTATGGCGCCACCGGCGGTAAGCTTTTTGCTGCAGGTACTGCAGGTGAGCGCTTTGGCGTGCGTAACTCAGGCGCTCATGCTGTTGTAGAAGGTGTTGGAGACCACTGTTGTGAGTATATGACGGGTGGTCTTATTACTGTACTGGGTGAAACCGGGTATAACTTTGGCGCAGGAATGACAGGTGGCTTCGCTTATGTTCTTGACGAGAAAAACAGGTTTGTTGACCAATACAATCATGAGCTCGTAGAGATTCATCGTATTTCAAGCGAGCAGATGGAACCATACCGCAATCATTTGCGTGGTGTAATTGAAGAACACGTTACTGAAACTGGCAGTGAGTGGGCTCAGCATATAGTTGATAACTTTGATGACTATATTGTGCGTTTTTGGTTGGTTAAACCAAAGGCTGCGAGCTTAAAGAGCTTGCTTAACAGCACTAGAGCTCAACCGGAGTAAGGCTTGGGACTTCACTCCTGAGTCTTCCATTAGTCAATGGTTATAGGGCTCAGATTAAATTTAGGTGAAGGCGGTGATAAACAAGTACGTGTGAGAGTTAAAGAGGCTTTTAAGCGATGACAGATCGATTGAATAACAATTTCCAGTTTGTGGATGTTGGCCGGCAGGACCCTGATAAGGTAGCGGCAGAAATTCGTAAAAACGAATTTGGAGAAATATACAAACCGTTCGATAAGCCAGAGGTTGAGAGTCAGTCTCACCGGTGTTTAGAGTGTGGTAACCCATACTGTGAATGGAAATGCCCCGTGCACAACTATATTCCTAACTGGCTGAAGCTGGTTTCTGAAGGCAATATACTTGAGGCAGCCGAGCTGTGTCATCAAACCAACTCATTGCCTGAAGTTTGTGGCCGTGTTTGCCCACAAGATCGTTTGTGTGAAGGCGCGTGTACTCTTAATGACGGCTTCGGCGCAGTGACGATAGGGTCTGCTGAAAAACATATTACAGATACTGCGTTTGCCATGGGCTGGCGCCCTGATATGTCAAACGTTGTCTGGACCGACAAAAAGGTGGCTATTATTGGCGCAGGCCCTGCTGGTTTGGGTTGTGCTGATATTTTGGTTCGAAACGGTGTTAAGCCTGTCGTGTTTGATAAAAATCCCGAAATCGGTGGTTTGCTGACGTTTGGTATTCCAGAGTTTAAGTTAGAGAAAGATGTGATGACGCGTCGTCGCGAAATCTTCGAAACAATGGGGATCGAGTTCAAACTTAACATCGATATTGGAACCGATGTTTCCATTGATCAGCTCTTGGAAGAGTATGATGCGGTCTTTATGGGGATGGGCACATACAATTACATGAAGGGCGGCTTCCCTGGTGAAGAGTTAGAGGGTGTGTATGATGCATTACCATACCTCATTTCGAATGTTAACCGCTGTCTAGGCTTTGAAAAAACGCCTGCTGACTTTATTGATATGAAAGGCAAGAAAGTTGTTGTGTTAGGTGGTGGTGATACTGCCATGGATTGTAATAGAACAGCTATTAGGCAGCAGGCAGAAACCGTGGCTTGTGCGTATCGCCGGGATGAAGAGAATATGCCTGGTTCACGCAAAGAAGTGGTAAACGCCAAAGAGGAAGGGGTTCAGTTCTTATTTAATCGTCAACCAGTTGCTATTGTAGGTGAAGATAAGGTTGAAGGCGTTAAAGTGGTGCGCACCCAGATGGGTGAGCCAGACGAAAATGGCCGTCGTAGACCTGAAGTGGTTGAGGGTAGTGAAGAGGTGTTACCTGCTGATGCCGTATTGATCGCGTTCGGATTTAGACCGAGCCCTGCTTCATGGTTTGAAGCGAAGAGCGTAGGTATTGATGAGGGTGGGCGAGTGATTGCGCCTGAGAAAGGCGAATTCCCATTCCAGACTTCGAACCCGAAAATATTTGCGGGTGGAGATATGGTTCGTGGCTCAGATTTGGTTGTGACCGCTATAGCCGAAGGTAGAAGTGCCGCAGAGGGTATTTTGGATTACCTTAATGTATAAGTAGTTACGATATCTCATCGACACTTTAGCGGACGCTAGAGTGTGTATTAGAAGGCACGGCAGGCTCCGTGCCTTTTTTCTGCTTATCTGATTGATGGCAGTGATGAGGTGATGTTGTTTTGATGAGTTATTATTTTGAAAATAGTGATAATTTTTGTTAATTATTGATATTTGGCAACTGAATTAATTTTTTAGGCGGTAAGATTCAGCCTTCGAGAACGTAAAAAGAGAGACATTACATGGGTGAGCTAAAAAATGACCGTTTTCTCCGTGCTTTATTAAAAGAACCGGTAGATACCACTCCGGTGTGGATGATGCGCCAAGCGGGTAGATACCTGCCTGAGTATAGAGAGCTTCGTAGTAAAGCGGGTGATTTTTTAAGTTTATGTAAAAATGCAGAGTTTGCCTGTGAGGTGACGATTCAGCCATTGGAGCGTTTTCCGCTTGATGCGGCTATCTTGTTCTCTGATATCCTGACGATCCCCGATGCGATGGGGTTAGGGTTGTACTTTGAAACAGGTGAAGGTCCACGCTTCAAGAAAATTGTGCGCACCGAAGCTGATGTTGATGCATTACCGGTTGTGAAGACTACCTCTGACCTGGATTATGTTTTAAATGCGGTGACCACAATTCGTCGTGAGCTCAATGGTCGTGTGCCTCTCATCGGTTTTTCAGGTAGTCCGTGGACGCTTGCCACGTATATGGTTGAAGGCGGTTCTTCTAAAGACTTTAGGCATGTTAAGGCGATGATGTATGATAAGCCGGAAATAATGCATCAGCTACTTGAAAAGCTAACACTATCAGTCATTGACTACTTGAATGAGCAAATCAAAGCAGGTGCTCAGGCTGTTCAGATATTTGATACCTGGGGTGGAAATCTAAGCCATGCAGCCTACCAAACCTTCTCTTTGCAATATATGAAGAAGATTATTGATGGATTGATTCGTGAGCATGACGGACGCAAAGTGCCGGTGATCATGTTTACAAAAGGTGGTGGTCAATGGTTGCCTCAAATGGCAGATGCCGGCGCAGATGCGCTTGGGCTGGATTGGACGACTGATATTGGTGTTGCAAGAGGTTTGGTCGGTGATAAAGTTGCATTGCAGGGCAATATGGACCCAAGCGTTCTGTATGCGTCTCCAGCAACGATTCGAAATGAAGTTGAGAGTATTTTAAGCGCTTATGGGTCGGGTAGTGGTCATGTTTTTAATCTTGGACATGGTATTCACCAGTTTGTAGATCCTGAACATGCTAAAGCATTTGTAGAAGCGGTTCATGAATTAAGTCCTAAGTACCACCAGTCTTAACGTTTAGCTTAGGCTTAAGACTGAAAAGGCGGCTCATTTAACGAGTCGCCTTTTTTTGTGAGGCATTGTTGATCTTATTTCTGCGATGCCTCTAACGATTGAGTGATATCCTCTAAAATATCGTCAATATTCTCAATCCCAATTGATAGCCTAACCATATCGGTTGAAACGCCTGCGCTAATTAATTCTTCAGGGCTTAGTTGTCTATGGGTAGTTGATGCGGGGTGGCAAGCGAGAGATTTGGCGTCACCGATGTTCACTAAGCGAACAATGAGCTGTAGCGCGTCGATGAACTTCGAGCCGGCATTTATCCCACCCTTAATTCCAAATGACAATATTCCTGAGGGCGTGCCGTTCATATATAGCTTTGCAAGGTCGTTAAAAGGGCTACTTTCAAGTCCTCCATAATTGACCCACTCAACCTCTGGTCGGTTATTTAAAAAATTAGCGACTTTTAGAGCGTTTTCACAATGTCTTTCCATACGCAAGGGTAGTGTTTCTAGGCCTTGCATAATCATCATCGCGTTATAGGGAGACAGTGCAGCCCCCATATTTCTAAGAGGTACTACACGGCAACGACCGATATAGGCGGCCGGCCCAAGTGCCTCTACATATACGACACCATGATAAGACGGGTCAGGCTCGTTCATTACCGCAAAGCGCTCTTTGTGGTCGGCCCATGGAAATTTACCAGAGTCAATAATAATGCCGCCAATAGTGGTTCCGTGACCACCAATGTATTTGGTCAGTGAGTGAATAACGATATCTGCACCGTGTTCAAAGGGGCGGCACAAGCAGGGTGTTGCAACGGTATTGTCAACGATCAACGGCACGCCATGCTGGTGAGCTATGTCCGCTAGTGCTTTTAGGTCGACAATATTGCCTGCTGGGTTGCCAATCGATTCACAAAAAATAGCTCGGGTTTTATCGTTGATGAGTGATGCAAACGATTCAATATTGTTGCCGTCTGCAAAGCGTACTTCAATGCCCTGTTTAGGGAATGTGTGAGCAAATAAATTATACGTGCCACCGTAAAGCTGGCTAACGCTTATGATGTTTTCACCCGCTTCACAAATAGCTTGAATTGATGCTGTAATGGCCGCCATGCCTGAAGCCATAGATAGAGCCCCAATGCCTCCTTCCATCTGTGTGAGGCGTTGCTCAAGCACATCGTTGGTCGGGTTCATAATGCGGCTGTAGATATTCCCTGGCACTTTTAAATCAAATAAGTCTGCGCCATGTTGGGTGCTGTCAAACGCAAAGGATGCCGTTTGATAGAGTGGCACTGCTACTGCTTTGGTAGTGGGGTCTGGCTCATAACCGGCGTGAATGGCAATAGTTTCCAATTTCATGACTTATCTATCTCCTGACTCATGGTTGCTAGGTTTGACTATTTCTATTTTTTAACAGTAATCGTGCGTTGTCGCCTATCTGTTGAACTGTTTTGTCGTTATCATTATTTTATTGTTACTGAGTGAGCTAAAGAGTAGCAGAAAATAACCTGAACAATCGATTCATAAGGGTGTAAGGTTTGTTGAGCTCTGCTGCATTGCGAGATGAAATGTAAATGGCAAAAGTTAAAACAGCGTATGTGTGTACTGATTGCGGTGCGGAGTATGGCAAGTGGCAAGGTCAGTGTTCGGATTGTGGTGAGTGGAATACGATCAGTGAGTTTAAGGTAGGCAAAGCTTTATCTGCAAAGAGTACTCGTTTTGAAGGTTATGCGGGTAAACTTTCTGAAGTTCAGTCCCTCGAAAATATCAACTTAGAAGAGCAAGCCCGTTTCACCTCGGGTATTGGTGAGTTTGATCGAGTATTGGGGGGTGGTCTTGTGCCGGGTTCAGCCATTTTAATTGGTGGCTCGCCGGGGGCAGGTAAAAGTACCTTGCTATTGCAAACGATGTGTTATTTAGCGGGGAATATGCCTGCGTTATATATCACGGGTGAAGAGTCGCTGCAGCAAGTTGCGATGCGAGCAACACGCTTGGGGATTAAAACCAATAACCTGCAGATGCTGTCTGAAACCAATGTTGATTCAATTATTGTTGCTGCACAAAAAATGCAGCCTAAAGTCTTGGTGGTGGACAGTATTCAGGTGGTGCATATGGAAGGTATTGAGTCGGCGCCAGGTAGCGTTTCACAGGTGCGTGAGAGTGCTGCGATGCTAACTCGTTATGCCAAGCAGACTGGTACTGTTTTGTTTTTGGTAGGGCATGTTACCAAGGAGGGTTCCATTGCGGGGCCTAAGGTGTTGGAGCATATGATAGACTGTTCTATTATGCTGGATGGCTCAGATGATAGTCGTTTTCGCACTCTCCGGGGAATCAAAAACCGATTTGGCGCGGTGAATGAACTGGGCGTTTTTGCGATGCTGGAAAATGGTCTTAAAGAAGTGACTAATCCAAGCGCAATATTTCTTAATCGTTCAGAAGAGCAAATGCCCGGTAGTTGTGTAACCGTTATCTGGGAGGGTACCCGGCCACTGCTCATAGAGCTGCAAGCATTGGTTGATGAGAGTCAGATGAGTTACCCAAAGCGAGTGGCTATAGGGTTAGATCAAAATCGGTTGGCGATGTTGTTAGCTGTTTTGCATCGCCATGGCGGATTGCATTGCGGAGACCAGGATGTATTCGTTAATGTGGTTGGGGGGGTGAGGGTAACTGAAACCAGTGCTGACCTAGCGGCATTGTTGGCGGTGGTGTCAAGCTTCAGAAGTATTTGTTTGCCGCAGGATATGGTGATTATTGGAGAAGTTGGTCTATCGGGTGAAATACGTCCAGTGCCTAGCGGGCAAGAGCGTGTTCATGAAGCAGCGAAGCATGGGTTTAAAAGAGCTATTGTGCCAAAAGCGAATGCACCTAAAAAACCAATTGATGGGATGGATGTAATCGCGGTCCAGAAACTATCAGAAGCGCTCAATATTATTAGCTGATTTTACTACTCGCTAGGTTCACGATGATAGAGTGTGAGGGTTCCTAACTCTCTGTTGAGTAATTCGGGGTTGCCCAAGTTAAGTTCAATTAGGCGTTTAAGATGGGTGATGCTATCGATGTCGATATACTCGCACTCAAACCCTAAATGTGTTGACTCTTGATGGGCTAGCTTAAGAGACATTATGATCGACTCGCCAGCGTTTGATAGCGCAATGATAGCCTCGAACGGCTTGTCCAGGATTGCGTTAGATAGGTCTGGGGATTTTATTAATACCCCTCGTAAAGAAATATCAAGCAGCTCTGCCGCCCATTGGTTATCGCCTTGATGTAAGATGCACTTCGCATCAAATATAATGCGGCTAAAATGGCGTTTGTCAGCAGCGGAGTGTTGCTTATCCATAGGCCCCTCAAATGAGTATTTTGTACCGATAGGTTAACTATAGCTTTTTTTTGTGGGAAGGCTAGTCAACACAATTGATAAAACCGCGGGCCACCTGGCAGTTGACCCGTAGCTTCGTTTTAAACGTTTACTTGTAATCAGGCAAGCTTTTTGTACTTCAAGCGTTGAGGTGTCTTAGCGGACTCGCCTTTACGATTTTTGAGGTCTTCGTCGTAATCCGAAAAGTTGCCTTCATGCCAAATGACTTCACTATCACCCTCAAATGCGAGAATGTGAGTCGCAATACGATCTAAGAACCACCTATCGTGTGAGATAACAATAGCGCAGCCAGGGAAGGCTAGTATCGCCTCTTCCAATGCTCGTAATGTTTCGACATCAAGGTCGTTGGTTGGCTCATCCAGTAATAAAAGGTTGGCGCCCTGCTTTAATAGCTTGGCTAGGTGCAGCCGGTTTCGCTCCCCGCCTGATAGGTCGCCAACGTGTTTTTGCTGATCATTTCCTCTGAAGTTAAATCGGCTCACGTAGGCTCGGGACTGTGTTTGATAGCTACCAATCTGTAATATATCTTGCCCGCCGCTTAATTCTTCCCACACGGTATTGTCGCTATCGAGATTTCGGGTTTGATCAACGTAGGCTACATTAACGGTTTCGCCAATCTTTATATCGCCATGGTCGGGAGTCTCAACCCCAGCAACCATTTTGAATAGCGTTGATTTACCTGCACCGTTGCCACCAATCACTCCAACAATGCTTCCAGGGGGGATTTTAAAGGTGAGATCTTTAAATAGTAGCTTATCGCCGAAACTCTTCTTGATGTCGCTCGCTTCGATGACTAAGTCCCCTAGGCGCGGCCCTGGTGGTATGTAAATTTCCATGGTTTCATTACGTTTTTGAAACTCTTGGGAGTTAAGATCTTCAAAACGTTGTAGGCGGGCTTTGCTCTTGCTATGACGGCCTTTGGTGCCACTGCGCACCCACTCTAGCTCAGCTTTGATGGCTTTTTGGTGAGCAGCTTCTTGTTTGCCTTGCTGTTCAAGACGCTGGTCTTTTGCTTCAAGCCATTGAGAATAATTACCCTCATATGGAATGCCGTACCCTCGGTCTAGCTCAAGAATCCACCCCGCTACATTATCGAGGAAGTATCGATCGTGAGTGATAGCCACTACGGTACCCGCATAATCATGTAGGAAGCGTTCAAGCCATGCGACGCTTTCAGCATCAAGGTGGTTGGTGGGCTCGTCAAGTAGCAGCATATCTGGTTTGGAAAGTAGCAATTTACAAAGCGCAACGCGGCGCTTTTCTCCGCCAGAGAGTTTACTCACATCTGCATCCCACGGCGGCAACCTTAGTGCGTCAGCCGCTACTTCAAGTGTTCGCTCAAGGTTGTGACCGTCAGAGGTTTGAATAATGGCTTCAAGTTTTGCCTGCTCAGTCGCAAGTGCGTCAAAGTCCGCTTCGGGTTCGGCGTAGGCGGCATATACTTCCTCTATTCTGACTAGTGCTTCTTTGATTTCTTTGACGCCATCTTCAATATTGCCCCTTACATCTTTTGACTCATCAAGTTCAGGTTCCTGGGCTAAGTATCCAACCTTGATACCGGGCTGGGGTCGGGCTTCGCCATGAAAGTCAGTGTCGACGCCTGCCATAATTCGCAACAGTGTCGATTTACCCGCGCCATTGAGACCTAGAACGCCAATTTTTGCCCCGGGGAAAAATGACAGCGAAATATCTTTCAGGATCTCTCTTTTCGGCGGGACAATTTTCCCCACCCGATTCATGGTATATACGTAAGAACCCGTTTTGCCTGTTTTGTTATCTTTTGACATATAAATATTTACCTTATTGCTATATATCTCGTGGCCTTTAAGAGTTTTCTGGGTGCACGGGAATTAATTTTAAAAAGTTATGTTTAAAAATTGTTGTGATATGCTCATCACTATAGTTAAAAAAGTTATGTTTTGGAATCTAAATATGAATCATCAAACCGTAGAGATAATGATAAACGGCGCTCGAGCAAAGGTTTTATTGAAAGAGCAAATGCCTCTTTATTACCCGAACCTTTTTGCCACCACTGAACTGTCAACTCGAGCGCTGAATACTCAGAAAAAATATCTTGATAACATAGCACGGCTAGAGAGATTTCTGGAGTATGAATCGATTGATCTAATTGCCCGGCTAGAACAGCGACCCAAATCGAGCTATCTAACAGATGATGAACTCTCTCGTTTTGTGAGCGATGCGGCTTTCCAAAAATCAACCCTTGAGCAAAAGTATGCAGGGGTACGGCTGCTCCCATCAGCTTTTGAATATGTTGGAAGAACTCATGCTCAGCAGCGTATTGAACATGCACGCGACTATCTCAAATTTCTTTATGAAAAGCTAGGTGATCAGTCAACTCAGGAGTCGGCGTGTGATTATTTAGTTAGGCGTATTAATCGCAAGGTCAAAGCGGCGAAGCCATCCTGGAAAAAGAAGAAGCTAGAGGAAATGAAGAGGCTTGATCAGAATCAACGTGAACGATTGTTAGAGGTTATGCATCCTGATAGTGCTGAAAACCCTTTCGCAAATGCAGCACTGAAATTACGCAATTACATCATACTGCTTTTGGGGGTTGATCTGGGGTTGCGCCGTTCCGAAATGCTATTGATCAAGCTTAAAGATATTCATTGGCATAGCGGAGAACTCTCAGTTATCAATCTTGAGGACGAGTCAATCGACAAGCGACCTAAAGCACCGCAGTTCAAAACCCATGAGCGACAATGGAAGATTGGTTATGATCTCGAGTGGGCACTAAAGGATTACGTGGAAAATTACCGTGTCATGCAGAACGGTCTGTCTGAAGCAAAGACACATCCCTTTTTATTGGTATCGCATCGCCGAAACGAAGGTCGGGCACTAAGCATGAACGCGCTTGATGGTGTCCTGACTCGAGTGGGTGCAGTCGTGCCAGAGTTGAAATTCGTTCACCTTCATATTTTGCGGCATGATTCTGTCTATACGCTCCTTGAGAGCATGAAGGATGAACTGGAAGCGCTGACCCCAGAGGATCGCACGACAAAGGTTCAAAAAGTCCTCACCTATGCCTTTGGATGGAGTGAAGAGTCTAATATGCCGGGCCTATACGGGGCGAAATTTTGGAAGGAAGAAGCAGATAAGGCTATGAAAAAACGCTCGGATAAATTCAAAGTAATACGCCAGAGGGTCGAGGCCCAAATTAATAGCGGAGATGAATAATGAGTATTGCAGTTGAAGCGCTTAAAGCCCCCACTACGGACACTCTGGATGAATGGCTAGATGCGCCCAGACCGGCAAAGTGTGGTGAACTTTTCATAGCTTCCATGCCGATGTGGCGGCCAGACAATACAGCCCCATCGGTTAACTGGCAGGCGGCGGTGGCGTGTGTTCCATCTGATTGGCAGCATTGGTTGCAAGCTGCTTTAGCTATCCGTATGACAGAGGTAGCACAACAGACTATTGTCAACGTCACTTCAGTGTTGTCGAGGGCCGCAAAGGAGGTCTTTGATCCTTTGAAAGAAGATCATCTGGTCAATTTTCGCGAGCTATGTTCATGTTCTGAGTTTGCCCAGTTATGCAGTTTTATGAAGTTTTGGCAGACGTGTGAGTCGCTTGAAATAAAGCCTTCACTTGCTCTGATTGATGCGTACTACCATATACCAAGGAAGAAGCGATCTAAAAATGATCCTGTTCTCAGTTTAGATCCTGAAAAGGGACCATTTATCCAGGCGGAGCAGGATGCGTTACATCAGTGGTTGCATGAACAGTTCTGCCACCAAAATCTAGATCCTGAACGCTACCTCTATCTTCGGTTGTTGATGGTCTACGGGCAGCGCGGCGCTCAGTTTCGAATGATGGTTTTTGATGATTTTATAAAGTGCGAGCAGGGCTATGAAATTCGGATTCACTGGGCAAAGCAGAAGGATGAAGATGGCGCAGGCTTCCGAGCAAAGTCGGAGACTTTTAACTTGGATGAGGATCTCTACAACACTGTTCAGGCCTACAAGGCGATCGTCCTTGCCCGACTCAAGCAAGAGTACCCAGGTAGTGCAGATTGGGATAAAGCCATCAAGCATGTGCCGCTCTTTAGGCGTAAATTCAAAGGGAAAGGCCAGACTTTGAATGTAAACTCAATTCCTGTGCTGGTTGATGACACTGATCACAAAGCGCTTGAGGATGCGCCACAGCGACGTTTGCATGTGACAAACGGTACAAAATATTGGTTGGAAAGCATGGAACGTATGACTAGCTTTCCAATTTCGCCACGCACCCATCAGCCTTTGAAAATTTCGAAAGGCCATCGCTTTAGGTACTCGCTTGGGACCGACCTCTCGAATGCCGGGCTGGATGAGTGGTCAATGGCTCGTGCACTTATGCATAGCGACACTCGTACTGTACGGAAATACCGACAGGTCTCTCAGGAGTTGATGTCGCTGATTGATGAGAAGATGAGTGATCATCTCGCGCTGGTCGTGAATGCGTTTACAGGTACTATTGTGAGAGATCGTGCTTCTGCCAAGAACGGTGACCGAGTGGATTGTCAAATCGAAGATTTGGCGGTCTGCGGTGCCAATGCTACCTGTCATCTGGATGCACCCTTTAGCTGTTATGCTTGCAGCAAATTCCAGCCACTGCTCGGCGCGGATCACCGTGCGGCGATAGAGCGTATGGAGCGTCGCCGTGCACAAACCATTGCCACCGATAAAACCACGGGGATCGTCTGGGATCGTGCCATTCTGGCCTGTCGCAAGGTGATTCTGGATTGTAAGGCTATGCTTGAAACTGTTGGAAGGGGTGAAGCATGAGTGACATCATTGATTTTAAACCTAAGGTAAACCTTGAGGCTGCCGAGCAGTTGGATGCCTTTATCGCGTGGGCAAAAGATTCTCTACCTAAGAGTAGTCGGGTCCATGAAGGCATTCGATGGGATATGAACTCATGGCACCAATCGGGATTGGAATGCAGTTCATTCACGCAGTTAGCGCATAATAAAAACGGCAAAGCTGAAACCAAGCTGTATATGCAGCCCCCTTTTGTGGATTTTGCCAAAGCGATCATTGTTTACCGCTGTGTGTATCTTAATAAAAAATCCGCTCAAGATTGGCTTTCTTGCATCAGGACTCTAGAGGACGCATTAGTCGAGTTGACGGGCGCACGGGACGTGACGAAGGTGTCAGCTCCGGTCTGCAACCGAGCATGCGAGCTGATGCATTTACAGTGGGCAAGAGGAAATAATGCGTACGCTAGAGGTAAGAGTCTTGAGCAAGTCGTTAAGTTGATGACAAAGAAAAGATTGCTTGCCAAGCCCTTCCGTTGGATTTCGCCTCTGAAGCAAGTATCTGTGGGCACCCTAAAGCAACAGAAACAAGATCGAGAAAAGAAATTACCGAGTCGAGAGTCAATTCAAGCTCTGGGCGAGCTGTTCAACAACGATTTGACCAATCCGCTAGACATTGTAGTCACCTCAGCCTGTGCCTTATTGCTGAGTCAGCCAGCCCGCGTGGGTGAATTGGCGGACATTGAATGCGATCCTATCGTATTCAAGGAGGGTGCAAATGGTGGTCAGCGCATGTTCTTGCTATGGTATTCCGAAAAGGGTTTCGGTGCGACGCTTAAGCCAGTCGTAGTAGGCATGGAGCAGGTTGTAAACCGTCTTATCGAACGGATGCTACCCATTACCGAAGGAGCCCGAGAGTATGCTGCTTGGTTGGAAGATCATCCTGATGAATTTCCGCCGCATGAGGGTGTTCCGAATAAAGGGTTAGATGAGCCATTGACCTACGCAGAAGCATGCTCTGCACTCAAGCTAGTTCTGTCAGGAAATAAGGCGCCTAGATCAACTTTCAAGAACTCCTACATCGATAAACTCGCTAAGAAAAAGTCATTGAGTCCTGCTGCACGGGAGATAATAGATGAGATGCTGAATGGTTGGGATACAAGCAAGGGAAAGCCAGTCCACGTTATGGGCGTGAAAGGTGTGCGGCGAGATTTTGACGATAAAGCGGTTATCACGCTGCGCAAGCTCAACACCCTGATGCGCGAAAAATATCTGCCCAAAGACTTTCCGTACACCTCGCCTTCCGAGGATGGCAAAAAACGTGTGAAGTATCGTGATGCGCTATTCACGGTCCGCACAGGTGCGCTTAACTCGGAGGGGATAGCGACGTTAGATTTTGGTGTGGAAAACGCGGCCTCTAGGCACCGAATGATATCGCAATTGTCCAGCGGAGGAAATACGAAAGGCATTTTCGAGCGGCATGGTTACAAAGGCGTCAAGGTGAACACACACGCCTTTCGCCACGAAATGAATACAGAGATGCATCGCGCAGGTTTGTCTCAACTGCTCATCGATGCGTTCTCAGGTCGAACAAGTATGGGCTCCGTCTACAACCATGAAACGGTTGAGGAGCGCACCCAAGCTGTCGCTGCGGTTCACCCTAAAACGAAACAGAGTAATGCCGAAAGTCGTCTTGAAAAGATCATGACCAATGCGCCCTTAAGTCTGAGCGATGTGACTGAACTTGCAGAAGGCGGTCAGGACCGAGTTATTCACCAAACGCATCTTGGCCTTTGTGTGCACAACTTTGCCAGTGACCCTTGCCCCAAAATGGGGTCGTGTCTGCGATGCGGAAAACTCGCCTGCGTCAAGGGCGATGAAGAAAAACTTAAGAACATCAAAGAGGAGCGGGATTACCTGCAAAAACGATATCGTGATGCTATTGCTGCAGAGTCTAGGGGGGAAATTGGTGCAACGGAATGGGTGACCAAAGTATGTAAGGACCTTTTCAAGTGCGACGCACTGGTCAAACTCCTCGAAGATCCTGGACTTGAAAATGGTGACATCGTATGGAATACCGATGACGGATGGAACCTCACGAACAACGCAGCTGCCATGGCTGGCATTATAGACCCAAAGACCATAGAGGCTGAAAAACAAGAGGCATTGCCATCTTTGGATGAATTGTCAGCAATACTGGATGAAATTGAGGTATAACTATGGGTCCACACTTAACAGAGAAGGACGTTACACGTATTAAGAAACTAATTGAAGAGTGGTCTGAGCCTAAATTGACGTGGCCACTCTTGGTTGAGGCGTGTGAAAGGAGGTTGGGAATCATTCGTTCTCGCCAGTCTTATGCGAAGTTGACAGAGCTTCAAATAGCTATGAAGGACCGCAAGACTGCGCTTAAGGCTCCAACGGAGAAAGCCGGCTGGATCAAAGATATCAACGAAGCGAATGAACGTATCGAAAAGCTCACTGAAGATAATCAAAGACTAAAGTTTGTTAATCAGAAATTGCTTGAGAGATTTAAGATATGGCAGGCGAATGCTGATATGTATGGTGTATCGCAAACCAAGTTGGATCAACCTTTAGTTCAGTATGCGAAGAGATGATGTTCTATAAGAAAATGTTTGACTCTGTTTAGGGGGGTAAGAGCTTGTGAGTAGGAAGAAAGGTGATCACTACTTTGAGTTGTTCAATGTCTGGGAAAGTACAATGTCTGATGATGATTTCGCTGACATCATCTACCATCCAACTGGCAAACTCAACAAGGGACAGATTAAAAAGCTATCGGGTTTGTCAGATGAAGCTCTCAAGAATAACTCGAAGGTAAGAAAAGCCTTAAAGGAACTGGAGGATAGACTGCGTAAAAAGGGTATCCTTCCTTCTTTATCTGAGACTGGTAAGAAAGCACAGAGCAGCCCTAAAAAGTACGATAACACTGCTAATCGAAAGTTACTCGACTCAAAACGATTGTCATCCTTGGAAGCAGAAAATATTGAGTTGAAGGCAAAGGTTAAAGAGCTAGAGGGGCGATTAGAGCGTTTTGGTGAACTCTCGGAAACTCTTTCCGAAATGGGGTTTATGCCTCGATGACACTAGCTTTGAATGAAGATCAATTACGGGTCACAAGCATACCTCACACCTCAACAAATCTAGTGATCTTTACCGGTATTCCTTTGAAAAGGGATAGCTACAGGGTAAATAGTGGTAAGTACTATGTTACGGTCATTGCAGACCCTAACAGCCTTCCGGTTCGGCCCTCGATTGGGCAGCAATGGTCAGTAGTAGGTTTTCGATCTGTAACAGAGATCAACCATGGTGACTACCTGATGGAGCAGCATACATATGAAAAGCCTGAGAGGGTTGAGTGTCAGTTGCCTGAATCAGGTGAGCAGCTAATACGGTTTATTGCAAAAGAAAAAGACTTTAAGGGTGTTGGGGAAAGTAAAGCTAGATCGCTTTGGGAGACTCTGGGGCGTGATTTTCATTCAGTCCTTCAGGCTGATACATTTAATTCGAGGAAGCGCCTAAGAGACATTCTGAGCAATGAGTCCATAGATGCACTGTTTGCCGGTTATGCCAAATATAAGAACCTCGCGTTTTGTAACTGGATGTCAGAAAGAAAAATTCCTGCTAGCGTTCAGCAAAGGCTGCTGAAGTATCACGGTGAGAAATCTATACAGGCAATTAAAGAAAATCCGTATCTGCTTGTTGGATTCGGAATGCCTTTTGAAGATATTGATCATATGCTCGCTAACAAAAGCTTTAAACTTGAAATCACTGATAATGATCCCAAGAGGCTTAGTGCAGCTTTAGAAGTAGCAATAAGAAAAGAAATTGAAAAAGGCCATACTTATACAAACCAGGCAAGCCTGCGACCTTGCTTAAGAAAATTGCTTAAAGATAAAGACGTGATTAGTCAGGCTTATAGTACTGGCTACACTAAGGCTCAATTCATTATCAATCCGGAGCAAGGTACTTATCACCCAACAGCTCAGTTGCTTATGGAGAATGTTGTTGCAAAGCGACTGAAAGCTTTGTCGAGTCAGAAAGATCTATTTGGACAGGAAGCTTACAATGCTTTTAACCAAGCTGCTGAAGAACTCCCTTACGAATTGACGAAGAAGCAGGGTGAAGCTGTTTCAGTATGTTTGGATAATGGTGTTAGCTGTATTACAGGAGGAGCGGGTACAGGAAAAACCACCGTGCTTAGAACTGCTCTTAGGGCTTATAGCGCACTGGGATATGAAATCCATGCCGTCGCTCTCAGTGGCAGAGCTGCAATGCGTCTACATGAGTCAATCGGTTTTCTCACAAAAACAATTGCAGCATTGCTTAGGAACGATGCTATCGAACCAACGCCTCAGCAAAGACATCACCTATTGGTAATTGATGAAGCTTCGATGATTGACCTGCCGACCATGTACAGGCTTGTAAATCATATACACCCATCAGTCAGAATTATATTCACAGGCGACCCTGACCAGTTGCCGCCTATTGGCTGTGGTAAGGTGCTCGCTGACATAGTTCATTCAAAGTCTATTGCTAATACCATGCTAGATATTGTGAAGCGCCAGGAAGGAAGTACAGGCATCCCTGAGTACTCCAAATCTATTAATAATGGCGTTGTACCAGAGCAGCTCTCAATGGGTAATATTTACTTTCATGCGACAGATAAAGATAAGATTGCTCAAGTATGCTGCGATCTTTATTCTCGCAACCCGAGCAGTAGCTGTGTAATGGCTCCGACAAAGGTATTAGTCAGAGAAGTTAATAGCCTCATTCAAAACAAAGTAAACCCTAAAGGGAAGAGACTTGAATTTGAGCTTCATGGAGAGCGGTTTTTCCAAGACTTACGTTTAAATGACGCAATTCTATTCACTCAGAATCAATATGATAAAGGTCTCCAAAACGGGAGCTTAGGTGTTTTAAGTAGTGTTAACGGCGCTGAAGATTCCTTCGGAGAAGTCACGTTAGATGTTGGCGAAAAGGTCTCTATAAGCCAGCCAGTACTAGACTGTATGGAGCTAGGCTATGCAATAACGCTTCACAAAGCACAAGGCTCTCAATTTCCTCGCGTAATTATCGCCCTTAAGAAGGGTAAGGTTGTAGATCGTGCGTGGCTTTATACTGCCATAACTAGAGCAGAGTCTGAGATACATATTGTCGGAAATGAAGATGATTTTGTCGAAATAACTACTAACGCAAGCAATGCGCACTTTAGAAACAGTTATTTGAGTAAGCTGCTTTCATAAGTTTTAACAAACCAAATAAAAGAACTTTACCGGTCCAAGTGTATTAGCCTACGTTTCTCTAATCAGCTCAATACCCTTCTTTGGGTCTACACCAAGAACATCACAATACTCAACAAACTCAATAATATCGAGCTTACGTTCACCTTGCTCTATTTTTCCAACAATAGAATGATGAATATCCAAAGCTTCAGCCAGCTTTCGAATACTCAGGCCCTCCTGCTTCAGGCGCTCTTCTTTTAGCCATCGCCGCAGAATTTCATATTTTTGAGAATATAATGATCTTTTCATTGTCTCGATCATAGAGACAAACTAGAATGTCTCGAAATTCGAGACATTTGTCTAGAGGTTTTCCTAAGTTTATTTTTGAATCTGTCGCCCCTCGAAGTTGAGAAGAGAACTACAATGTCGCAACTAATAAGTAAATTAACTCGCCCTGAGAAGATGATTCTGGCCGCGTTAATGGTAGTTGCTCCTACCAATGGCAATCCGTTTCCAAGAAGATTGCTAGGCAAGCATACATTTACACCAAGTACTTATCTGGCCAATCAATTTTTCACTTTGTTAGTAAACAAGAATATTGTTCAATTAGAGACTGATAAGCCTCTTCCACAGAAAAATAACCAGGCTTCAAGTTTTGCTCCTAATTCCTTATTAAAGCTCTCCGTTGAGAATAGTCCTCAGTCTTTTTCAGGGTTATTGGAAGGTCTTGAGCTGGGGCAACATAATTGGAATCAGGATGAAGAAATTGAAAAGCTATTGGGTCAGGTTCTTGTTGATGAGTGCATGATGTTTCTATACGAAATATCGGCAATAGATATCTCGTGTTATAAGGGCATAGATTCGGTAACGACATGCCTTCGGGATATTCTGAGTAATAGAAACCTCTCTGAAACCTACATGTTATTGTGGCGTGCAGTGAACGACTCAAATCCAATTGAAGAGCGTTTTTATTATTTGAGAGGTAATGCTAGCACTCGAGTTGAGAGAGTTGTGCAAAAAGCTTATCAATTCCATTTGGAATATAAAAAAGCTCATAAAGCGATTAAGCCTTTTGTTAGAAAAGCAACACATCAAACGTCGTCGATAACCCTTCTATTGATGGAAGAACTTTTCGGTTTAGGCTCTGCTTATCATAGTTACCCAACCCCATTTTTATCATCAACTGGTGATTGTGAAACCAATTTCTTGAGTGAGGATGAAAGAGCTTATCTTTCCTATGATATTCCTCATTGGCTAGATAAAAGTAAGCAACACCTCGCTTAGCAGAATAGGAGCTAATTATGGGACTAATGATAGGTGTGGGTTCATATGCTAGCGCTTTAAAGGATGACCCAGGTGAAGCCGAGAGAATTGAACATCAACTGGCCTCTATAAACTCAGTGCTAAGAGATATGGGGCTTCTAGAGCACGTTGAGCCGGTTGAACTAGAAAGGTTAAATAATCGTTCGGCGTTTGATTCTCTTAGATACTCGGCAATCTACCAGTTACGTGAACTATATGTAGATTTCACTCTAGAGAACGGTTCCAACTCATGTTCTGAAGGTGCGCTATCTGAAAGCCATCTCGTTTGTCATTCTGATTACAACGGATTCTATTTACCGATAAAGTTCAATCGAGTTATCGCTGACGAAAATAGGATTCCAGGGACCTGGCTAGGTTCTAGTTATGAACTAATGAGTGAGCTGATATATGTAGCACCTGCGCTTGGAATTAAATTGGAAGATGGAGTTATGACAGATGATATTGCTGATGAATTGAATTATGACAGGGAATATAGCGATGAGCTTATTGCTTGGATTGCACTGTTTGAGGCTGCAAGGCTAAGTGTTGAGCATAATACAGCGATCATTTTTAGTTAACTCATGACTTGCTAGTAGTTATGTGTCGTTCTTAGGTTGTAAATTTAAGGGAATGCCTCGGTGATAATATTTGATGTTGAAGCAAGCGGTCTGTCAGAGGAAAGTTACCCTATAGAAATTGCATGGCAAGATACCGATAGCCCTAATGAATTTGATAGCTTTCTTATTAAACCTGCAAGTTCATGGACTTATTGGGATGAGAAAGCTGAAACCAAAATTCATCATATTTCAAGGGATACTCTTTTCTCAGAAGGTATAAACGCAGATAAGGCTTGTTGCAGACTCAATCAAAAACTTACCGGCAAAACAATTTATTCAGACGCCTTTGTTTTCGATAAAAGGTGGATTCTTAAGTTATTCGCAAATTCTAAGCAGGCGCCAAGCTTTAATTTTGGCTCTATTTACGACGTTATCGATACATCATTATTCCAGCTTTTTGAAAGAGAAATTGAAAGGGAGGTTATTGCTCATAGAGCTTTGAGTGATGTCCGGCAGATTATTCGACTACTGGATCTCGGTGCGAATCAAGCGTAGATAAATATGATTACGATAACGCCGCATTCAGCTTTGGGCGCGTTTGATGAAAACAAATCTTAGGTACCAAGCAGTAAAGTCATACATCTCTCTGATCGAAATAATTTAAGTTGAACTCACAAAATGCTACTCAAATCTATAATTGCTGGTATGCTACGGTGTTAATTCTAATAACAAATTGCTAGAGGCACAGCCATGATCCGCTGCCATCTCGCCCGTATGATGGGCGAACACAAGATGCGTATTGCTGACGTTGCCAGAGAGACTGGGCTTAGTCGCGCTACTATCACGCTTCTCTACAAAGAAACGGCCCAGAAAGTGGACCTAGAATCCATTGAGAAGCTGTGCGTGCTGTTTGAGTGCCAGGTAGGTGACCTGCTCGAACTGGCATAGCAATGAACAACCTCTTAAATATAACGAACAAACAATTATAAACAGGAAGACTACATGACAAGCATCCAACAACGTGCCGCCCTTCAACGTCAAATCTGGGCCATCGCCAACGATGTGCGCGGCTCAGTCGATGGTTGGGACTTTAAACAATATGTCCTCGGCACCCTGTTTTACCGCTTCATTAGCGAAAACTTCGCAAGTTACATCGAGGCCGATGATGAAAGTATCAATTACGCATCGCTAGGCGATGAGGTCATCACTTCAGACATCAAAGACGACGCTATCAAAACTAAGGGCTATTTCATCTACCCCAGTCAGTTGTTTGTGAATGTCGCCAAAAACGCAAAGACCAATGAAAGCCTGAATACCGACCTGGCCGCGATCTTTGCCGCTATAGAAGCCTCCGCTAGCGGCTACCCATCGGAGGGCGACATAAAAGGCCTGTTTGCCGATTTCGATACCACCAGTAATCGCTTAGGGAATACGGTAAAAGAAAAAAATAACCGATTGGCTGATGTGCTGAAAGGTGTAGCAGGATTGGAGTTTGGTAAATTTGACGCTGCCCATATCGACCTGTTCGGCGATGCCTACGAGTTCCTTATATCAAACTATGCAGCCAATGCCGGTAAATCCGGTGGCGAATTTTTCACCCCGCAGCATGTTTCCAAGCTAATCGCGCAACTGGCCATGCACAAACAAACCAGCGTCAATAAAATCTATGACCCAGCTGCGGGTTCCGGTTCGCTGCTTTTGCAGGCCACAAAACATGTCGACGCACATACCATTGAAGAGGGCTTCTTCGGGCAGGAGATAAACCACACGACATACAACCTAGCTCGTATGAATATGTTTTTGCATAACATCAACTATGACAAATTCAATATGCAGCTAGGCAATACCCTGACCGACCCGCACTTTGGTGAAGACAAACCCTTTGATGCCATCGTTTCTAATCCACCATATTCGGTGAAGTGGATTGGCAGTGATGACCCAACGCTAATCAACGATGAACGCTTTGCACCTGCGGGCGTACTCGCACCAAAATCAAAGGCTGATTTTGCCTTTGTGCTACATGCATTGAGTTATCTCTCGAGCAAAGGCCGTGCAGCGATTGTTTGCTTCCCCGGTATTTTTTACCGGGGCGGCGCTGAGCAAAAAATCCGTAAGTATCTGGTCGATAATAACTACGTCGAAACGGTTATTTCACTTGCGCCCAATTTATTTTTTGGTACCACCATCGCCGTGACCATTTTGGTGCTCTCCAAACATAAAACGGATACGAATACCCAGTTTATTGATGCTAGCGCCTTGTTTAAAAAAGGGACCAATAACAACACGCTCACCGATGAGCACGTCAAGGCGATCATGGATGTGTTTGATAGCAAAGCGAATGTGGATCACTTTGCTCGGTCTGTGCCCTATGAAGAAGTAGCTAACGATTACAACCTTTCGGTAAGTAGTTATGTTGAAGCAAAAGACACGCGTGAAGTGATTGATATTACCGAATTGAATACTGAGCTGGAGGTCACTGTCACCAAGATTGATCAACTGCGAAAAGATATCGATGGGATCGTTGCGGAGATTGAGGGATGAGCCAATTGAGCTTTATGGAAAAGCTGCTGGATGGGGTTGAGGTGGAGTGGAAAAAGTTAGGAACGATAACAACACTGAAGCGCGGTCGCGTTATGTCAAAGGAGTATCTTGTCGATAACGCAGGAGAATTTCCCGTTTACAGCTCTCAAACGGCAAAAAATGGAATGATCGGGGAAATTGATACGTTTGATTTTGATGGCGAATATATTAGTTGGACAACTGATGGGGCTAATGCTGGAACGGTATTTCATCGTACAGGCAAGTTCTCAATCACCAATGTATGTGGATCGATAAAAATTAATGACGAGAGGAAGCTAAGCTATAAGTTTTTATTTTACTGGCTTTCGATTGAGGCGCAAAAGCACGTTTACTCTGGAATGGGTAATCCCAAGCTAATGAGCCATCAAGTTGAAAAGATTCCGGTTCCCATCCCTTGCCCAGAAAACCCAAAAAAATCGCTGGAAATCCAAGCCGAAATCGTCCGTATACTGGACACCTTCACCGAGCTGACCACCGAGCTGACCACCGAGCTTAATGCCCGTAAAAAACAATACAACTACTATCGTGATCAGTTGTTGAGTTTTGAAGAAGGGGAAGTTGAGTGGAAGACTTTAGGGGATGTAACAAAGAAATGGTACTCAGGTGGCACGCCTAGGGCTGGTAACCCAGAATATTACGATGACGGCGATATTCCTTGGTTAAGAACGCAAGAGGTTAAGTTCTCTGACATAGATAGAACTGCGGTAAAAGTAACTCAATCAGCGTTAGATAATTCATCGGCTAAATGGATTCCGGCGAATTGCGTAATTGTTGCAATTTCTGGGGCAACGGCAGGCCGATCCGCAATCAATAAAATACCTTTAACAACCAATCAGCACTGCGGTTGTTTGGAAATTGATAGTTCTAAGGCGCTATATCGCTATGTATTTCATTGGGTGAGTTTTAACTATGAGAATATTAAGTCGCTTGGACAAGGAGCCAGAGGTGATCTTAATTCAAGCATTATAAAAAACTTCAGATTTCCTGTTCCATTTGCAAACGATCCTGAAAAATCACTTGCCGAACAAGCTCGTATCGTCGCTGTTCTTGATAAATTCGACGCTCTAACCAACTCCATCACTGAAGGTCTGCCCCGAGAAATAGAGCTACGACAAAAGCAATACGAGTACTATCGTGATCTGTTGTTAAATTTTCCTAAACCTGAGGTGGCAGCTTAAGATGAGCAGAACGTTAGAAGATATTGCTAAAATATTAAGCAATCCCGAATCCTCTAGTAAAAGTGTGAAAGCAAAAGGAAAGAATAAGAGGAGAAGCAAGGTACAGGTAAAAGATATTAAACCAGTTCCTAAGGTACAGATGATCTATGCATTCAATGGCACGGGGAAAACACGCCTATCACGCGAGTTTAAGGCGTTGATTGTGCCTAATTGTGATAGTGAAGAAGACTCGGATCAGGTCGAGTTAACGCGAAACAAAATCCTCTATTACAACGCCTTTACGGAAGACCTATTCTACTGGGATAACGATTCGGAAGGTGATGGGAAGCCAAAGCTTAAAATTCAACCAAATTCTTTTACCGATTGGATTATAAGAGATAGAGGGCAAGATCAGAATATTGCGGAGAATTTCCAGCGCTACACGGATGATAAGCTCACTCCTACCTTCACGGAGGATGATAGAGCAATACATAAAGATGGAAGGCGTACCACAATTAAAACGTATCCAGAGGTAGTGTTTTCGTATGATCGCGGATCAGAACGCACCGGCAATGTAAAAATATCCAAGGGAGAGGAAAGTAATTTTATCTGGAGTGTGTTTTATACACTATTGCAAGAGGTCGTCGAAATTATTAATGAGCCAGATCCATCGCAACGCGATGACAATCAGTTTGATAATCTAGAGTATGTGTTTGTTGATGACCCTGTTAGCTCGCTGGATGATAGCCATTTAATTGAGTTGGCGGTAGATTTGGCAGGCTTAATCAAAAACAGCAAGTCTGGCCTGAAATTTATCATCACAACACATAGCCCACTATTTTATAACGTTCTGTGCAATGAGCTCAGTAATAAAGTATATGAAAAGCAGCCTGATGACTCACATAAGCTCATTTACAACCCAAATAAAGACTTTAAAAAGTATCGCCTAGAAAAGCAGGAGGACGGTCTTTTCCAGTTGCTAGCTCAGCCGACCGACTCGCCATTCTCATATCACCTTTTTCTCTTAACTGAGCTTCAGGAGGCCATCAAGAGTGGCGAGGTGAGGAAGTACCACTTCAACTTTGTTCGAAACATCTTAGAGAAAATGGCCACGTTCTTAGGCTATAACCGCTGGGCGGCTCTATTACCAAAAACAACCGAAGATAAGCCCGATCCCTTTGCGAATAGAATTCTGAATCTCTCCAGTCATTCTGCTCACGCTGGCGAAGAAGTCGCTGATGTTGAAGACAAAGACAAAGAGAACCTGAGTGAGTTGGTAGTCTATTTAATCGAGACCTATGGCTTCAGAAAGCAGGACGCATAATGACCAATTATAAAACCATCGCCGAATCGAATAACTTTATTGTTCTGGATAAATACAATAAAGATTGGAAAGTAGCCGAGAGCTACCAGAGTGAAGATGCCTTAGAGCGCGAGCTGATTCAGGATCTGCAAAACCAAGGCTATGAGTTCCTACCAGGCCTGAATAATCCGCTGGCCATGTTGGCCAACGTTCGTGAGCAGTTACAAACGCTCAATAATGTGCAGTTTGCCGAAGGCGAATGGCAGCGTTTTGTGGAAACCTATCTGGATAAGCCCAGCGACACCATCCTGGATAAAACCCGTAAGATTCACGATGACTATATTCACGACTTTGTGTTTGATAATGGCAGCATTAAAAACATCTATCTGGTTGATAAGAAGAACATTGCTCGCAACAAAGTGCAGGTAATCAAGCAGTTCGAGCAAACCGGCAGCCACGCCAACCGTTATGATGTGACCATTCTGGTCAATGGCTTGCCGTTGGTACAGATCGAGCTGAAAAAGCGTGGTGTGGCGATTCGCGAAGCCTTTAATCAGGTTCACCGCTACAGTAAAGAAAGCTTTAACAGCCAGCATTCGCTGTATAAATACTTGCAGTTGTTTGTAATCTCGAACGGCACCGATAGCCGTTATTTTGCCAATACCACCCAGCGCAATAAAAACAGTTTCGATTTCACCATGAACTGGGCGAAGGCAGATAACAGTCTGATTAAGGATCTTAAAGACTTTACCGCAACCTTCTTTCAGAAAAACACGCTGCTTAACGTGTTGCTGCATTACTCGGTGTTTGATGTCAGTGACACTTTGCTAGTTATGCGACCCTACCAAATAGCCGCCACAGAGCGCATATTGTGGAAGGTGAAAAGTTCGTTTGAAGCCAAAAACTGGAGCAGCCCAGAAAGCGGCGGTTTTATCTGGCATACCACAGGCTCAGGTAAAACCTTAACCAGCTTTAAAGCCGCACGTTTGGCGACAGACTTGGAGTTTGTCGACAAGGTGTTTTTTGTGGTCGACAGGAAAGACCTCGACTATCAGACTATGAAGGAATATCAGCGCTTTTCGCCTGACAGTGTAAATGGCTCAGACAGTACCGCTGGCTTAAAGCGTAATCTGGATAAAGACGATAATAAGATCGTCGTTACCACCATTCAGAAGCTCAACAACCTGATGAAGAGCGAGGGCGACCTAGCTATCTACAACAAGCAGGTAGTGTTCATTTTTGATGAATGCCACCGCAGCCAGTTTGGTGAAGCACAGAAAAACTTGAACAAGAAATTCAAACGATTCTATCAATTTGGCTTTACCGGTACGCCAATCTTCCCGCAAAACGCATTAGGTGCAGAAACCACTGCCAGCGTGTTTGGTCGCGAGCTGCATTCTTATGTCATCACCGATGCGATTCGCGATGAGAAAGTGCTCAAGTTCAAGGTGGACTATAACGATGTGCGAGCACAGTTTAAGGATATTGAGACGGAGCAAGATGAGAAAAAACTAAGCGCTCTTGAAAACAAACAGGCCTTATTGCACCCAGAGCGTATTCGTGAAATCTCCCAGTATGTTCTGAAAAACTTCCGCCAGAAGACACACCGATTACAGTCGAACGCTAAGGGCTTCAATGCCATGTTTGCCGTGAGCAGTGTGGATGCAGCTAAGTTGTATTATGAATCCCTTAACAAATTACAGGCAGACAGCGAAAAGCCATTAAGAATCGCTACCATCTTTTCCTTTGCTGCCAATGAAGAGCAGGATGCGGTGGGCGAGATTCTGGATGAGAGCTTTGATGTCTCTGCAATGAATAGTAGTGCTAAGGAGTTTTTAAATGCAGCGATAGGCGATTACAACGCCTTCTTTAAAACCAACTTTAGTGTCGATAGTAATGGCTTTCAGAATTACTATCGTGATTTGGCCAAGCGGGTTAAATCTAAAGAGATCGACCTGTTGATTGTGGTAGGCATGTTCTTAACCGGGTTCGATGCTCCGACACTCAATACCTTGTTTGTGGATAAGAACCTGCGTTATCACGGATTGATGCAGGCCTTTTCGCGCACTAACCGCATTTACGACGCTACCAAAACGTTCGGTAATATTGTCACCTTCCGCGATTTAGAACGCGCCACGGTAGATGCCATTACCTTGTTTGGGGACAAGAACACCAAGAACGTAGTGCTAGAGAAAAGCTACAAGGAATACATGGAAGGCTTTACCGATGTGGTGACAGGTGAAGCACGGCGCGGCTTTATGGATGTAGTGACCGAGTTAGAACAGCGCTTCCCTGATCCCTCAGCTATTGAAAAAGAGTCCGACAAGAAAGACTTTGCCAAACTATTCGGCGAGTACCTGCGTGTAGAAAATGTGCTGCAAAACTATGATGAGTTTGCCACTTTGAAAGCCCTTCAAGACGTAGATATGAGCGACGAAGAAGCCGTTGAAGCGTTTAAAGCCGAACATTACTTGGATGATGAAAAGCTGGCTGAGTTGCAGACCATACGCCTTCCCGCCGAGCGTAAGATTCAAGACTATCGCTCGACTTACAACGATGTACGCGATTGGCAGCGCCGACAGAAATCAGCGGACGAAAAGGAAAAGTCCACCATCGACTGGGATGACGTGGTCTTTGAGGTGGATTTGTTGAAGTCCCAAGAGATCAATCTCGATTACATTCTGGAACTGATTTTTGATCACAACAAAAAGAATAAGAGTAAGGCAGAGCTTATTGATGAAGTTCGCCGCCTGATTCGAGCAAGCCTTGGCAACCGCGCCAAAGAGAGCTTGATCGTAGATTTTATTAACCAAACCAACCTCGATGATATAGGCGATAAGGCCAGCATTATTGATGCCTTCTTCACCTTCGCCCAGGCTGAACAGCGAAGAGAGGCTAAGGAATTAATTGAATCCGAAGGTCTCAATGAAGATGCGGCTAAGCGTTATATCTCAGCATCATTAAAACGAGAATATGCCAGTGAAAATGGTACGGCACTGAATGAGGCTCTTCCAAAAATGAGCCCACTGAACCCCCAATACAAAACTAAGAAGCAAAGTGTTTTCCAAAAAATCGCGATGTTTGTAGAGAAGTTTAAAGGTGTCGGTGGGAGCATATCGAGAGAGTGAGTTAGTTTTTATGAAACAAGATGTTTATCGGGTGTTATGTGATACACCTGGCTTGAAGGGACGAGAGATAGCTAAAAAGCTTGGCAAAGAAAAGCCTGAAGTTAATTCATTTTTAAGCAAAAACAAAGATACCTTTTATCAAGACGAGAGTTATTGCTGGTTTAACAAAAATGTTGGTACTACTGTCGAGTTTCCATCTAGCTGGATTGACGCAGCTAAGTACGAATCAATATTGGCTGATTATGAAAACCTGTTCGCTAGTCAAGGTGGGGTAACCTTTGTTTTACCTCAGGGTTGTAGTTTATTGTTAGAGCCAATATCACGCCTACTGGCTTTGTCGAATCAACTAGAGCATCACTGCATCGATGTGACTATCGATATGGCTGACTGTGGGAACACAAGACACTTTCTGAATCGAGCAGGTTTCTTTGATTTACTATCATCAGGAGTAAAAGTTTTACCAAAAAGGCCAAAGAGCTCTACTGCGAAAGTATTCAAAGGGACCTGTGACTCTTTAGTCGAATTTGGTTCGATATGTCCAAAAAGTAAAAACAAAGAGTTGATAGTTTCTTTGCATTCCAGTTTTCTAGATAAGACCTGTGAGGATTATTATACCGTTGCACTTACGGTTTTTTCTGAGTTTATCGGCAATGTAAGTGAACACAGTAATTCCCTGATAGAAGGGTTTGCAGCTCTACAAATCTATGAGCCAAACTATAAGCGTGATCATATTCAAACCGTTATTTCTGATAGTGGTATGGGTGTTGTTTCAACATTAAGAAGTACTTTGCAAGATCACTATCCTGAACTCTATGGTCGGTTTCCTGACGATGGCGTGGAGTCGGATATAGGGCTTGTCTTAGAGGTGTTTTCTAAAGGCAATATAACGAGACATGGCAAAGCTAGTGGTCGTGGTTTGGGTTTCAAGAGTACGCGTGAGCAAGCGAGCAAGTTTGATGCAGATCTAAGTATTCGTTTGGATACTTTTAATATCAAGCTTCGGTATCGAGGCGGTGAATTAGCTGACCCGGTTATTCAAAAAAATCTCACAAAAATGAATGGTACTCATATTTGTTTTGATTTCTACATTGACTAAATCAGCTTCATCAGTTTAAATTAAACAGATGAATGAGCATGTAATTATAAAACTGTTTGATGTCGTTGGTGAATCTATCGCAATAGGTAATGAGGAGGGCCGTGAGGCGTTTCAGGCATTATCTCGGATAGTAGATAAACACCCAGAGCAATTTGTCTTCGAAATATCCCTTGAAGGCATTAAAGCTACTGACGCGTCCTTCCCAAGAGAAAGTGTCGTTAACCTCGCAAAGTCACTTCGTGGTGAAAAAGCTTTCTTCCTGTCAGGCTTTAAAAGCAAAGATCTAATCGATAACTGGTCATACGGTGCTGATGCGAAAGAACAGCCTTTAATGATTTTGGATGAAGGTAAACGCCTTTGGATTGGACCAGAAGTTAAATCCGCGACAAAGGATTTGCTCGACTTTATCTACGATCAAGAGTCTGTTACTACAGCAAAGATAGCAGAGTATTTTGATGTCTCTGTTCAAAATGCCAGTGGTAAGCTTAAAAAACTTTATAATCAAGGATTTGTCCTAGGTAAGAAGGAAGTGGCGGAGTCTGGTGGGTTAGAGTTTATCTATCGGCCAATAAAATAAATAATACTTTTCTGTTAAAAAGTATTGCGTTAAGCAGATTTATCGGGTTATTATTTGTACTAAGGCATGTGAATGCCTTTTTATTAAAATTCTGATAAATCAGATTAACTTTAACAGAAATGGAAGATTGTATTATGGCAACTAATCCACCTAAAGGTGACGGGCATCGTAAAGGTGCTGTACGTGACCGTTCCCAAACCCAGACGCCGTCTGGGCACTATGTAAAGCGTGATACTGAGACGGGGCGCTTTATGGATGTAAAAACTTCAAGCAAGACACCGTTTAAAGGTGTTCGCAAGGAGAAAAAGTAATGGCGAGTGGTAAAACCCACTTGGCGGTAGGGGCGGCGGTTGGTTTAACCGTTGCTCTTGCTGACCAGAGAAAGCATGAAATTAGTCATCACCCAGGTACTGGTGTTGTCTTAGGAGGCTTATTTGGGAAGCTACCTGATATTTTGGAGCCCTCGATGGGCAACCCTCATCACCGTCAGTTCTGTCATAGCATTCTTGTTATGTCAGCGTTAGGCTTTGGGTTGAAGCGAATGTATGGCTGGCACCCTGAAGATAGCAAGCAAAAGTGCCTTAGAGGTATGGGGTTAATTGCGGGTTGTGCGTATGTTAGTCACCTTTTGTGTGATGCTACTACACCTCGCTCACTGCCGCTGCTCGGAAAGCTTTAGGGGGATTTATGGTATCAGAGGTTACAAGATATGTTCCCGATCAAGCTCAAAGAGAGTTATGGGCAAGGGCTGCGGGTCGCTGTCAGTTTGATGGACACAACAGGCTGTTGCACACCTCGTGCGTTACACAAGAATCGGTAAATGCTGCACAAAAGGCACACATTTATGCATTCTCTGAGAAAGGCCCGAGAGGTCGAGGACCTTATAAGGAAAACCTCGAAGCCATTAATGATGTCAGTAATCTGATGTTGATGTGCTATGACTGCCATAAAAAAATAGATCAAACAGGTGGTGCAGATCGTTATCCTGCTGATCTGTTGATTCAATGGAAGACTCAGCATGAGCAACGTGTTGAGATTGTAACTGGTATTGCACCTGACAAAAAAACCAATGTGGTACTATACGGTGCAAATATAGGGTCGGAGAAATCACCTATTCAATACCACGCTTGCGTGGAGGCAATGTTCCCTCAGTGGTATCCAGCCTCAGAAAGGCCAGTACTGATTTCAATGACATCTGAACTTAACGATAGTACGCAACAATACTGGCAATCAGAATCGCAACATCTCTTTAAAGCTTTTCAGCGCAAAATCCTTTCGATAATTGAAGATGAGCCTTGTAAACATTTTTCATTGTTTGCGTTAGCGCCTCAGCCCTTGTTGATTGAACTTGGTGCTTTGTTAACTGACAAAATCGACGTTGAAACTTATCAGCTACATAGGGAACCTAAGGGATGGTCATGGATGGAAGGAGAAGATGACTTCGATTACGTTATACATAAACCGGATAACTTCGACGGCAAGCCTGCACTGATAGTGTCATTAAGTGACTATGTTTCGCGAGAACGTATCACTAGAGTTATCGGTGAGGATATATCTATATGGGAGATTACCCTTAAAAATCCACACAATGATTTTCTACAGGCGAAACAGCAACTTTCTTTATTTAGAAAGCGCATTAGAAGCCTGATTGTCGAAATCAAGCGTGCTCGTGGTGAAGCAGTTCCGCTTCATATTTTTCCTGTGATGCCTGTTTCATGTGCAATTGAATTAGGGCGGGCAAGAATGCCTAAGGCAGACATGCCATGGTTGATTTATGACCATGACATGAAAACTCAGGAATTTGTTAAATCTGTTGAATTGAAAGGTGATCTACATGCTTGCTAATCGAAGTAACCACGTGCTGAAAAGCATTCTTGAAAAAATTGAATTGCCTGATGGTGCATATGAAAAAGCAGAAAAGCGGTATAAAGATATTGGTGAATGGTTTCATCGCCCAGAGTCTAGCTGCATAGAGTATGATCCGCTTGTATTCTCGCAAGGTTCTTTCAGGCTGGGCACTGCTATCAAGCCGGATTCGGATGAAGAGTATGACCTTGATATGGGGTGTAACTTACGTAAAGGGCTAAGTAAGTCTGGCATTACTCAGGAGCAGCTTAAAAACCTTGTGGGCGGAGAGCTGGAACAATATCGTAAGGCGCGCAATATTAAGGAAGAGCTTGCCGAGAAAAAGCGTTGTTGGCGGCTTGAATATGCTGATGGGCTAAGTTTTCACATGGATATTGTGCCTTGTATTCCCGAAAGCGAAACCGGCAGAGGTGCTTTGAAGAAGCGCATGGTTGAAAGTTCTCGCTTTGATGATGCGCTTGCTCAAAACGTATCAGAGCTCGCTGTGTCGATCACCGATAATACCGATCCTGTATATAAGGTTACAACAGACTTCTGGAGAATTAGTAACCCTGAAGGCTACGCACGATGGTTTGAGACCCGGATGAAAACTGCGCAATCGATCATCAATGAACGAGAGATGAGCTTTAAGGCAAGTATTGATAGTCTGCCTTACTATCAATGGAAAACTCCATTGCAGCAGGCCATTCAGCTACTGAAGCGCCATCGCGACACTATGTTCAAGAATAATGAGGATAGTAAACCGATTTCAGTGATCATTACGACCTTGGCTGCAAAAGCCTATAACGGTGAAGCTGATCTTGCATCTGCTTTGAGTAATATCCTTACAAACATGATCAACTACATCAATGCTAATGTGCCGTTAGTACCGAACCCAGTAAACCCGGCTGAAGATTTTGCGGACAAGTGGTATGACGAGAGCTCTGCCGAGTATGAATTACGGGAAAACTTCTATAAGTGGCTCTACCAAGCAAAAGCTGACTTTAGAGCATTGTGCACCAAGGATGATAGCCAACTAGTCGTAGAAGCAGCTGATCGAGGTTTAGATATTAACCTGGATGCTAAAAATGTTGCCTTAGTATTGGGTTTGTCTGCGGCTGTGGTTACGCCGACTAAGGCGATCCAAGCCTCTGACCCAAAACCATGGTACGGTAAATAGATGAGGCATTGGGACAGCATAGGTCTCGAGGACTTTCTTGCAGCTCATCCAAAGATAAGAATTGCTGAAATCAATGATGATCGATTTGTGCTGGCAGGCGAGTACCATTTAAAAGCGGAGCTTGCAGGTAGCTATCTTATTGAAAGAACTTATCAGTTGCGGCTTGTTTGCCCTCGTGACTACCCCAAAAGTATTCCTAAGGTTTTTGATGAGGGAGAGTATTTTCCTCGTCATCAGGATTATCATACATATTCTGATGGCTCTTTCTGTCTTGGATCGGATCTTAAAATAAAATCGATTTTGTGCAATGACCATTCGCTCACTACGTTCTTTGAAGAAATTGTTGTCCGGTTCTTATATGCAGTAACACATCGTATAGAGTTTGGTTGTTTTCCTTATGGTGATCTAGCGCATGGAGAACAAGGTCTAATTGACGATTATGGTGAAATTTTTGGTCTAAAAGGTAAATTATCGATTCTACGTGCGTTGCGAGCTTTAGGGTGTCGAAAAAGAGAAGCCAATAAGTTAGCTTGCCCCTGCGGTTGTGGTTTTCGGCTTGGTCGGTGTGAGTTTCGTTTTGTATTGAACACCTATCGAAACATTGAGCGCCGTCGTTGGTTTAGGCAACATTTGACCGAATCTTTCACGCCAATAGTAAAGCCCAAAAAGACAAAGAAGAAATTACGTTCTGCTCGCTGAGCTTAACTAAAGTTCTAGCTACAAACCTCGCTTAAGGGTTGTTTTTGATAATGGGGTCGAAAGTAATTAGATGATCTCTGTAAAAAAAGCATGCACTTTCCATACATTTTTAATCTATTAGGCTATACTTTACATAAATGAAAATATGACAAGTATGGGTGGGTTGAATCTAAAATGAATAGAAATTGCGTAGTTAGCAGAGAGATATATACGCCAACAACACCTAAAGAGACCAAAGAGGTTGAGAGCTTGCTACTAAAGTTCTTTGGTACTCAAATGCGAGATGTTTGGAGGTTAGGGTTGTTGACGGGGTTGCGAATAGGTGAGTTATTGCAGTTGAAATTTGAAGATCTCTGTCAAGAAGATAATACTGAAGTCCTTAGTTTGAAAAACCTTAGTCACGAGCACAGAAGTATTGTGCTTCGATCAGAAGCAGCAGAAATCATTCAGAGTATTAGGCAAGAATACCCAGAAGACGTATTTGTATTTCAATCGAGGAATAGTAGAAATAGAGTAAACAAAGAACCAGCACCAATATCTCGGCAGGCAGTGTTTAAAGCATTCAAAGATGTTGGTGACGTGATGAATAAGAATTTGACTGTGCACTCGATGAGGCATGCTCTTGCTGTAAATATTATTCGGAACACAAAAGATCTTTCAGAATATGCTTCGGCTCGATTCACTAACGAGGTAATTGGCCAATACTATTCTAAGAAGAAGCAATCAGAATAGATTCAATAGATGTTATTTGTTGATAGAGGCAGCTTTATCATTAAATCAATATTGTACTCATGATGAATTAAAGGGCATTAAATTATTTGAAAATGTAGGCAGTTTCTAAAGCTTCATTTTCGCAAAAACGTTAAGTTTTGACGTCTGAATTTGGCCAAAATTGGTAAAAGTTAACTAAATATATATTAAGTGTGCAAAATTTAAGGGTTTATGACGTGATTGATTTTTATAGAAGGCTTGAATTTACTAGTTTTTTACCCACCCACCCAGTAAAACTTAACGAAAAATCAATGGGGTTGATAATCATATTGGGCCATTGTTTTGAAACCTGTCAGTTGATAAGCAAAGGATATAGACGCAAAAACTAGCGGATAATTGAATGAATGGCAATAAATCGATGCAGTGTAGTGATGTATGACGAAGATTAGTTTAAAATATCGCCTTTTTATTGGGTCCCGCTAATAAGCGCGGATCTATCCACTGAGAATTAGGGTAGAGGCTGCAGATGTTTACTCGAGATATGACTATTGCCGGATTTGATGATGATGTTTTTGCTGCGATTGAAGCAGAGGCTAAGCGTCAGGAAGAACATATTGAACTGATTGCGTCAGAGAACTATACCAGTCCTCGAGTCATGGAAGCACAAGGGTCTGTTTTAACTAATAAATATGCAGAAGGCTACCCAGGTAAACGGTACTATGGCGGCTGTGAACATGTTGATGTTGTTGAACAGTTAGCGATCGATCGCGCAAAAGAACTGTTTGGAGCTGACTATGCGAATGTACAGCCTCATTCTGGTTCGCAGGCCAATGCAGCTGTTTATATGGCGCTTTGTGAGCCTGGTGACACAATCTTAGGTATGAGCCTTGCTCATGGCGGTCATCTAACTCACGGTGCTTCAGTTAGTTTTTCTGGACGTATATACAACGCTGTACAATACGGGTTGAATGCAGAAACGGGCGAAATAGATTATGAGCAGGTTGCTGAATTAGCGCGTGAGCATAAGCCAAAAATGATCGTTGCTGGTTTTTCGGCCTATTCGCGAGTAGTTGATTGGCAGCGATTTCGTGATATAGCCGACGAAGTAGGTGCTTATTTGTTTGTTGATATGGCACACGTTGCAGGCTTGATCGCTGCAGGTGTTTATCCTAGTCCAGTCAATATTGCTGACGTGACTACGACTACAACCCATAAAACTCTGGGTGGCCCTCGTGGTGGTTTGATCTTGGCTAAAGCAGATGAAGCTCTTGAAAAGAAATTAAACTTTGCCGTCTTTCCTGAAAGCCAGGGTGGACCATTAATGCATGTTATTGCAGCCAAGGCTATTTGCTTTAAAGAAGCAATGTCCGATGAGTTTAAGACTTATCAGCAGCAGGTTGCAGATAATGCCAAAGCAATGGTTGCAGTCTTTCTTGATCGCGGTATTAATATCGTGTCTAACGGCACAGATGATCATCTGTTTTTGGTAGACCTGATCAGCAAAGATATTACCGGTAAAGATGCAGATGCCGCATTAGGGCGCGCAAATATTACTGTTAATAAAAATGCGGTGCCTAATGATCCTCGGTCACCTTTCGTAACCAGTGGTCTTCGGATTGGTACACCCGCGATAACTCGCCGTGGTTTCAAAGAAACTGAGGTCAGTGAATTAGCGGGATGGATTTGCGATATCCTAGATGACATTAGCAATGAAGATGTTATTGCGAGCACAAAAGCAAAAGTCATTGAACTTTGTGCAAAACACCCAGTTTACGCAAATTAATCCGTATTTAAGTACCAAACAAGGTGGGTTCTGCCCGCCTTTTGTTCAGGTTCATCAACATCATCATCGACGTTAACTCTCATCATAGGAAGACGCCATGCATTGCCCGTTTTGTAGTGCAGAAGATACTAAGGTTATTGATTCCCGATTAGTTGCAGGTGGCGGTCAGGTTAGGCGTCGTCGTGAATGCCTTTCATGCCGAGAGCGTTATACAACCTATGAGTCTGCCGAGCTGGTCATGCCTAGAGTCGTTAAGCATGATGGCACTCGACAGCCGTTTGACGAAGAAAAACTTCGCGCGGGTTTTATTAAGGCACTTGAAAAGCGTCCGGTGAGCACTGAGGAGATAGAGCAGTCGATCAATCGTATTAAACATCATCTCAGAGCAACCGGAGAGCGAGAGCTTAAGTCAATGGTGGTGGGAGAAGAGGTTATGACCGAACTGCGAAAGCTAGATGAAGTCGCCTATGTTCGATTTGCATCAGTTTATAGAAGTTTTCAAGACCTTAACGAGTTCAAAGAAGAGATTGACCGTTTATCTAGTCAGGACCAAGGTGCCTGATGTTGTGCGGATGTAATAATTGATGACCGATCCAGATCGAATTTACATGGCTGAAGCCATTCAGTTGGCTAATAAAGGGCTCTATACCACAGAGCCCAACCCTCGTGTGGGTTGTATTATTGTCAAAGATGGTCAGGTGGTAGGCAGAGGTTGGCACAAAAAAGCCGGCCAAGGTCATGCCGAAGTTAATGCTCTTTTAGACGCGGGGGCTAGTGCAGAAGGCTCAACCGCTTATGTTACTTTGGAGCCTTGCAGTCATGTTGGTAAAACCCCTCCATGTGCAAACGCGTTAATTGAGGCAAAGGTTAAAAGGGTTGTTGCTGCGATGCAGGATCCTAACCCGCTAGTGTCGGGACGCGGCTTCCAAAGGCTGCGCGATGCGGGTGTTACTGTTGATGTTGGCCTGCTCCAGTCAGAAGCAGAAATGCTGAACCCTGGCTTTGTCAAACGAATGAAAACGGGTTTGCCGCACGTTCGTGTAAAATTGGCAATGAGTGTTGATGGTAGAACGGCGATGGCGTCGGGTGAAAGTCAGTGGATTACGGGGAGCGCAGCGAGGCAGGATGTACAGCGGTTACGCGCTCGAAGTTCTGCGATAATTACAGGTTCCGGCACTGTTAACCTTGATGACCCATCACTAACCGTGAGAGCTGAAGAGCTGGGTTTAGATAATGCAGAAGAGGTCGCTGAAAGACAACCTCTTAGAGTTGTGGTCGATTCTGAAGGTGACATTACGTCTGAATCTAAGTTGCTAGGTTTGGCTGGTAAAATTGTGGTGGCGATGGCCGCGAATAAAGGAGTCGAGCATGACCTGCTTCACTCAGAAAAAATTTCGTTTAAATCGTTCTCAGCCGATAATGGCCGTGTAGATTTAAAGTTGCTACTTAGCTGGTTGGCGGCACAAGGGTGTAACGAGGTTTTGATTGAGGCGGGAGCAACGCTTGCTGGGGCTTTTATCTATCAGCAATTGGCTGATGAACTATGGATTTATATGGCGCCGACGTTAATGGGGAGTCGAGCTCGTCCGCTGCTTAACCTTCCGCTTGATAAAATGTCTCAGCAGATACCGATGACACTTGTTGAGAGTCGAGTCGTCGGGGATGACATTCGTTTTATATATCATCTTGAAACGGAATAAAAAGGTAGTGTAAATGTTCACCGGTATTATTGAAGCAGTAGGAAAAATCGGAGTTATACGCGCTCAAGGTGGTGATAGCCGGCTTTTTATTGAGACTGCAGGGCTGGTACTCTCAGATGTTAAGTTAGGCGATAGTATCGCGGTAAACGGTGTTTGTTTAACGGTAACAGTGCTAGAGAGTAATGGTTTTTGGGCGGATGTTTCTAACGAAACGATGACGCACACTCGGATGTCTGGTTATAGTGTCGGCACTCGGGTTAATCTTGAAAAAGCTCTAACATTAGCGACCCGTTTGGGTGGTCACATGGTTAGTGGTCATGTTGATGGTGTAGGGAGCGTGGTTGATCGCTATGATGATGGCCGTTCTATTCGTTTTGTGATTGATGCCCCCGAAGAAATTGCAAAATATATAGCGCAAAAAGGCTCTATAACCGTTGACGGTGTTAGTTTGACGATCAATGCGGTCTCGGGTGCTCAGTTTGTGCTTAATATTGTTCCGCACACGGCTGCAGAGACCGTTATTAATGACTATCGACAGGGGAGTAAAGTTCATCTAGAGGTGGACCTTGTCGCAAGGTATTTAGAGCGACTTTTAGCCTTTAGCGGTGAGCATGCTTCATCACCAAGTGAAGATGACTCGAAAATCAATCTCGATTTCCTAGCCACTAATGGTTTTTTAAAGTGAAAATGAGGATTTTGAAGTAACAGTTAGTGATTTATAGTCTCTGAGTGGCACGTTCTTAGAGATTTAAGCTAATTAAAATGCAGGCGAAAAGCGTAATAAGCGATTAGACTTCATTGATAAGTAGGTTACTTGTCACGATTGTCTGAAGTCTGGAAATGTTAAATTTTTGAAAGGGTGGCTCAATGGAGCTCAATAGCATAGAAGAGATTATTGAAGATATTCGTCAAGGTAAAATGGTTATCTTGATGGATGATGAAGATCGTGAGAACGAAGGTGATCTTATTATTGCGGCAGAGCAGGTGCGTCCTGAAGATATTAACTTCATGGCAAAGCATGCGCGAGGGCTTATCTGCCTTACTCTGACTGATGAGCGTTGTGAGTTTTTAGGGTTGCCATTGATGGTTCACTCTAACCAAGCGCAATTTCAAACGAACTTTACTGTATCAATAGAAGCTGCCGAAGGTGTAACTACCGGAATATCGGCTGCCGATAGAGCCTATACCGTTCGTGCAGCGGTAAGCCGAACTGCTAAGCCGGAAGATATTGTACAGCCCGGTCATATATTTCCTTTGATGGCCCAACCTGGTGGTGTGCTCAGCCGAGCGGGACATACCGAGGCTGGGTGCGACCTTGCTAGAATGGCGGGTTATGAACCAGCCGCGGCTATTGTGGAAATCATGAACGAAGATGGCACGATGGCTCGTCGGCCAGACTTGGAAGCGTTTGCCAAAGAGCATGATTTGAAAATAGGTACTATTGCAGATCTAATTCACTATCGTGCCCTAAACGAAAAAACGGTCGAAAAAATAGACGAGTATCAAATAGATACTGAGCATGGCGAATTTAAATTAGTGACCTATAAAGACACTATTCAGGGTGAAACCCATCTAGCGATGGTTAAGGGTAGTATTGACGCGGAAACGCCCGTTACTGTCCGTGTTCATATGGCTGACACATTAAGGGATTTGTTGGGTGCTAGGCAGAAAGGTTCTTCTAGTTGGCCTTTACATCGGGCTCTAGAGAAAGTGGCGTCTGAAGGTGTGGGTGTGGTGGTGTTGTTGGGTACCAACTCAGATGATGACCTTGAAGCCCGTGTCACTGAATTCTTTACCCCTAAGAAGGCTCGGGGAGCAGCTCAAGCGGGTTCTGGTGTCTATCAGACGGTTGGCACAGGTTCGCAAATTTTGAACGATTTGGGTGTGCGTAAAATGCAACTTCTTAGTGCGCCAATGAAGTTCTCTGCCATTTCTGGTTTCGACCTTGAGGTTGTTGAATACATCCCTTATCAGCCATAGTGTCTATTCGTGTTTGTTTTGATTATAAAGTTTTGATTTGCTGGTGAAAGTCGAACATTTCATCAGCAAAAGAATATTATTGAATGTCAGTGGCTTGCCACAAGTTAATGTTGGAGATTTAGATGTCGTCTATAAAAACATACGAAGGTGATTTTCGAAACTGCAGTGGTCGTTATGCGATTGTGGTGGGGCGTTTTAATAGCTTTGTTGTCGAGAGTTTGTTGGAAGGCGCGACTGATACTCTTAAGCGTCACGGCATAGAAGAGAAGGATATCGAGATCTACCGAGTGCCAGGGGCGTTTGAAATCCCTGTAGCGGTTCAGAAAGTGGCTAAATCCGGAAAGTATGATGCGGTTATTGCTTTAGGTGCCGTTATTCGTGGTGGAACGCCTCATTTTGAATATGTGGCCGGTGAGTGTGTGAAAGGGTTGGGTGCTGTATCGCTTAACCTTGAACTACCGATCGTTTTTGGTGTATTGACGGTAGATAGTATCGAGCAGGCTATTGAGCGTTCAGGTACTAAGGCTGGGAATAAAGGCGGTGAAGCTGCACTTTCTGCGTTAGAAATGGTTAGTCTATTTAATGGAATGGGAGCGTAAGCCTGGTGAGCGATCAGTCTGCCAATAATGCTACAAATAATGCGAGGCTAGGTATTGCGCAACGGCGAAAGTCGCGCTCACTTGCATTGCAAGCGCTATATCAATGGCAGCTTTCTGGTTCTAGCGTCTCTCAAATCGAGGCTGAATTTTCAGTCGATAACGATATGGCTAAAGTGGATGTTACTTATTTCAGAGAGTTATTGCGTGGAATACCGACTAGCTTATCTGACTTAAATCGCCAGATAGAGCCATTTCTTGATCGGCCCGTACAGGAAGTTGACCCTATAGAGATGATTCTTTTGCGCATGGGAACTTATGAGATGCTGCATCGAATTGATGTGCCGTATCGAGTAGTTATTAATGAGGCTGTTGAACTTGCCAAGAAGTTTGGTGGAACAGACGGCCACAAGTACATCAATAGTGTGCTTGATAAGCTTGCGCTCAGGCTGCGAGCCGAAGAGACTCGTGGTAAACGCAGTAAATAATGTGGGTTGCTGCCTGGTAAAGCGAGATGACTAATTGCTCGATCGATGAGTTTGGTTTAATTTCTCGCTTTTTTGGTAACGTGGGGGAGTTTGATGAGTCTTCGTTTGACTCCCCCGTAATACCCTTGGGTATTGGAGACGATTGCGCCATCCTGCGACCGCCTCCAGATCATGAAATTTGCCTTTCAATTGATACGCTTGTTTGTGGTGTTCACTTTCCTGAAAGTATTACTCCCTACCATCTTGGATATCGTAGTTTAGCTGTTAGCCTAAGCGATTTAGCGGCTATGGGAGCTCTACCTGTGGCGTTTACTTTAGCTCTGACATTGCCAGAAAGTAATGTTAAGTGGCTAGCTGACTTCTCCCGAGGTCTATCGCAACTGGCAAATCAGTATCAGATTAGGTTGGTGGGTGGAGATACGACCAAAGGACCGCTAACGGTCTCAATTCAGGTTCATGGGTTAGTGCCCGTAGATCAGGCGCTTAAACGGTCAGGTGCTCAAGTGGGTGACTTAATTTGTGTGTCGGGTTCTTTGGGAGCTGCTGGTGCCGCTTTGAGTGTTCTACATCTTGAGCCTGAAATCGATTCGGCTAGTGCAGGTGTTAGGCATTTGCTGGAGCATTATTTCCGCCCTCAGCCTAAAATAGAGTTAGGCTGTTTGCTCAGAGGATACGCGACGGCCGCAATTGATATTTCTGATGGGTTGCTGGCGGATTTTAATCATATTGCGGAGTCATCGAAGGTAGGAGGGGTCTTTTATGAAGAGAAGATTCCGTGCTCTGATATGCTGAGGTCTGAGGTTGGAAGTGAGTCGCTGTCTATAGCGTTAACTGCTGGGGATGACTATGAGCTCTGTTTTTGTCTGCCAGAATGCCATTATGAGCAACTTAAGCAGAATGAGTTATTTCGGACTGTCAGTATTATAGGTGTTGTCTCAAGTGAGCTTGGGTTAAAAATGCGACACAAAGACGGAAGTGAGCGAATATTGAATCCGAAAGGGTATACGCACTTTTAAACTGTTGTAGGAGTAGTCTAGTGGATAAGTTACCGCAGGGGTTTCTAAAGAACCCTATCAATTTTTTAGCATTTGGGCTGGGTAGTGGTTGCGCGCCTAAAGCCCCTGGTACCTTCGGAACTGCGATGGCGGTGTTATTATATCTCCCGCTTCAGTATCTGCCTATCTGGCTTTATTTAGGGTTTATTGTTGTTACATTTATACTGGGTGTATGGCTTTGTGATGAAGCATCAAAATCTCTTGGTGTGCATGATCATGGAGGGATTGTGTGGGATGAGTTCGTAGGCTACTGGATTACGATGATTGCTGCTCCTGCAGGCTGGATGTGGATATTGGCTGGGTTTGTGCTATTTCGAATATTTGACATTTGGAAACCTTGGCCGATTAAAACAGCAGACAAAGTGATTAGTGGTGGCTTCGGAATCATGATTGACGACGTAATGGCAGGCTTATATGCGTTGGTTTGTTTGCAGCTATTGAATATTATTATTTAAGGTAGCCACTTGTTGTATAAAGTATGTCATTAGTAAGCCAATCGTATTCTCAGGCGCCACAAATACCCCTTTGAGGATCAAGTTTCAACAGGGTAAAGGTGTTGAGTTTTTTAGTGAATTCTACTTGAGCCAGGTAGTAGGCTGACAATGTGCAGAAAACGGTCAAGACCCATTCGCGCCCTTTCTCTATCTGCATAAGGGCCGCTATCGAAACCTTCTCGGGTCGAAAAGTACCACTTATGACCGACACAGAAAAAACGATTACTTCTGAACGGAACTTCGCTAGGTTCGCCGCCGCGAGCCTCTAATTTATGTGTATCTAGACTCATTGCCAATACCCCCCTAATTTACTTTTTTATTGTAGTTATCATTACACTCTACAATATTTGTCTATTTTTTCAACAATTATTGATATTAACAACCTATGTTATTCCGCTGTTGGCTATTGCATAACTTTAGCGTAATAGTGACAATTAGCGTTTACTTCAAGTCATCATCGAAAAGGATAAATGAATGTTGGTATTAGGCCGGTTGTTGAAGAGCTGGGTTTCTCCATTGGTATTGTTGTTTCTAGTTGGGTGCTCATCAATCTCGTTAGTGAAAACTTATGATGGGCCACAGGTTGATCCTTCGCGTTCAGCTATATTGTCTGTTTCTGATGGTATTGAAGTACTGTCGGTGAATGGTAAAGAGGTGAAAAAATACTTGTTTTCGGAGTTGGATTTGAATTATCAGCTATTACCGGGAGTCAATACCATTACATTTACTCATGAAACTCTATGGGCGAAGCCTGGAAAAAAAGAAATTGGTGAGCCAAATGCTGAATTGATTGTGACAAAACCGATGATGGTTCGCTTCAATGCAAAGGTGGGAGAGGTGTATCATTTTGACTTTGAAAGCCCTGAATCTAAAAATGAAGCGCGAAATAATGTAGCAGGCTTTAAAGCGACGCTTGTAGATTCATCTGGCCGTTTTGTAACTGAATCCGTGCTTTATGTTGAGGGTGCAGACTCATCAGGTAATGCTGTAGTCGCAGCAGCCCCAAGCACGCAGGCGGTAGATTTAGTTAGTGCAACAGGGGGAGCAGTAGGTAGTTCGGCCGCAGCGGTAGCCGCTACTGGAGGGGCGGTTGCCGGGGCTGCGGTTGCCGGGCAAGCGGCTGCTCCGACTACTGTGACAGCGGCTGCAGTAGCACCTGTTTCGGCTCAACGTGGTGCATTGCCGACCATCGAGGGACTAAAGGTGTTATGGGACAGTGCTAGCACCGAGGAGAAGAAAGAGTTTCTCAAATGGGCATTTAAATAGTTTTTATTTGTACTTACCGTTCCTTCGACCCACACCGATGAAGGGTATGCCTAGTCTAGAATAGATTGGTATGAAAGGAGGTGCTAGATAACCATGCGTCAGAATGCCTGCTGTAAGCGGGCTTTTCTGCACATCTGAAGCAAAGATGCTCAAGCACGAATTGAGTCGTACTTGAATATGCCTCATAGGTCCTCTATTGAGCCTGTGCTCCCTGTTCCAAAGGCCTTGATCGTAACTCATGCTGGATATATCTATCCCGGTATTGTTGCTGCAGCTGCGTATAACCTCATAGGGTCTTCGTTGGTTTCCCGTGTTGTGCTTCTAGGGCCTAGCCATAAAGTCCCTTTAAAAAGCATCGACCTTTCTTCTGCTGCTTATTTTATGACTCCTTTGGGTTATGTCGCGACAAATAAGGTGTGTGTTGATGCATTATTAGAATTGCCTTGCGTAGAGCTTAATGATCAAACGAATGTTCATGACCACTCTCTTGAAGTTCAAATACCTTTTTTACAAAGGGTACTGGGGCGTTTTAACATTTTGCCTGTCATTGTTCAGCGGAGGGCACCGTTAACGGTTTTTTTCGTTGTGATCGTCTGCACTGCTGCTTGTTGGGTTGCCTGCATCATTATTGCTAAATAGGTTGCTAAAAAGCCCTGATATATCATCGATAAACCCAGAGCCTATTTGCATCAGGGAAGATGTCTGTTCGACTGCGTCGGGGGACTCCTCGTCTACTGAGTATGGCGTGAGAAGGGCTCGTTCAATATCATCCACTGCTTTTAATAGGTAGCTTCCAAAGTCGCCAGGTTTTTCCATCATTGTGGGGCACGACGTGACGCTAATGGTTATTTTTCCATCATAGCTTACGACTACTAATACGACACCTATACCATCGAAAAGTGGCGCTGTGCCGATCTGTCTGGTTAGCCTTGAGCCATTCATATAGAGTGGGGTTTGCGGCCCTGGAATATTGGTTATGGGGATATTAAATAACGGCTTATGGCGTTGTGCTAATTGGAACTCGGTATATATTCTAGCTGAAAGCGCGGCAACGCTTGAGGGAATGAGTTCCGTTAAACGCTCTGCTGATATAGCTTGGCTATAGGTTTTTGATATAACGGCATTTTCATGAATTTTTTTGATTCTTGCTATTGGGTGAGAGATGTTTGTAGCAAGGGACAGCATGATTGCTGAGAGTTGGTTTCCCGTTTTTTTCTGCAGGCTTTTAGATCTCACTGAGATCGGGGTCATTGCGATTAGAGGTGAGTTTGGTGTCGAATTGTGATCTTTTAAATAGTGATGCAGTGCCTCTGCACATATGCCCATTACAACATCATTGATCGTGCTGTCATTAATTTCCTTTCGGATATTCTTTATGCGCTCTAACGGTATTTCAACATAGTGTAGCGCTCGTTTGTCGCTAATGGTGTTATTAAAGGCCGTTCGGGGCGCACTGAATAGCGCAGGAGGGAGGTTAAGGTTGCGTAATCGTTGAAGTAGTGCGGAGTAAAAAGTTGAAGCTGCAGTTTCTTTTGCAAGATTTGCGAGCCTAAATGGGGTGCCAAGTGCACTTCCATAGGCGCCACCTATTAATCTGAACTTACTGGGTAGAGGTTCTGGGTTCCATGCTATTGGTTCTTTGATCTGGGTCGGACCATCAGAAAAATCAAGTAGTGAACTCATTACTTCTTCACCGCTGAGGGCGTCGATTGCTGCATGGTGAACTTTGACAATCATTGCAAAACATTTACCAGGTAGGCTTGAGTTATTTTCAAGCCCGTCAACAAACGTGATGGACCAGAGTGGTTTGTCACGATCAAGCGGTTGGCTGAACAGGTCGGCAGCAAGCTCTGTTAATTGGGTGTCTTTGTTATCACCTTGCAGCGTGACATAGGAGAGGTGTTTAGCTAGTTCAAATTCAGGGTCGTCTACCCAGTATGGTTGATCTAGCTTTAATGGTACCTCAACTAGGCGTTGGCGAAAAAAGCGAGCAACATGGAGTCTGGATTCAATAAAAGAATAAAACTCACCAAAATTCATGGGGGTATCTCGTTGGGCACTATCAAAGATGTAGAGCCCGCCGATAAGCATGGGTGAATTGTCAGTTTCTAAATAAAGGAAGGATGCATCCAGATCCGATAATTGCTGCATATAAGTTAACACTCTTGGAGTTAAGTTTCTGGCAGTGTGCGCTCTGAGTGTGTTGTCCTAGTCGAGCGATAGTAATAATCGAGATTATTATACAAAGGGGCTCAAAATGATAGCCAATAGATTGTTATTGTTTATTATTGTGCTTAGCTGGCGTTGCTCTAATGATCGCGTTCAACCGCCAGGTTTGCCAGTGCATAAAGAGCGTCTTTATAAATAGAGTCTTGGAGTGTGTTCAGGCAAGACTTTGCTTTGCTGGACTCTTCTTGAGCTCTGTTGATGGTGTAGTCAAGTGCTCCAGTGGTTTGAACCGCTGTTTTGATTAACGATAAGTCTTCAAGGCCGCCTTTTCTGATGGCGTTACGTATAAGTTGAACTTGTTCGCTTGAACCGTGCTTCATGGCGTAAATTAACGGTAGTGTTGGCTTGCCTTCGGCTAAGTCGTCTCCGACGTTTTTGCCCATATCTTCAGCTGATCCGGTGTAGTCGAGCACGTCATCTATTAGCTGGAATGCTAAACCTAAGTGAAGGCCGTAGTCCCTTAGGTCTGCTTGTTGTTCAGGTGTTCCTTCCGCGATAACCGCTCCGCTGTGTGAGGCAGCCTGAAATAGCATGGCTGTTTTATTCTTGATGACCTCCATGTAGTCTTCTTCAGTAACATTAGGGTTCTTGCAGTTCATTAACTGAAACACTTCACCTTCGGCTATGACGTTGGTTGCATCAGATAAAATGTTCATGATGGGCGTGCTGCTAATTTGAACCATCATCTGAAATGCTCTGGAGTAAAGAAAGTCTCCGACTAAAACGCTAGGGGCATTCCCCCACTTTGCGTTAGCCGTCGCCTTGCCTCTGCGTAAATCTGAGGTGTCAACTACATCGTCATGAAGTAGTGTGGCGGTATGCAAAAACTCAATGATAGTCGCCAGCTTTATGCTGTTGCTGCCTTTGTAGTTGAGGGCGTTGCTGGTAAGTAGCACTAATAGTGGACGCATTCGTTTGCCGCCACTCTCAACAATATAATGTGCAATTTTTTCAACTAACGGAACATCAGAAGATAGTTGCTCTATTATGAGCTGATTAACTTGCCCAAAATCTTTGGCAACTGTTTCGAGTACTTGTTGTGGCTGCATAATGATGCTCAGATGTTTCTGGTTGATAATATATGTCGAGAGATGGCGGATGCAGGCTAACTGAATTAGTTGAAGTCAGCATCGTTCATGCATATTTTTCAGAGAATCCTATGGGGTGGTTGCGCCAGTGTCAAGTTATAAGGCCCCTTCACTTAGGGTTCCGAGTGATAAATTGAGCTAAATGTAATTTTTTAAGAGTTCAGGTTTTTGTCGGTAATTTAGACTTGCAGATATTTGTCACCTTTAATATAATTACGCGCCCTTCAGAACCGCCCTGCAATATGGTTGACAGAGTGCTTCCAGTAGAAGCAGGTAGTTAAGTTTGGATGTGAAGACGAATTTGTATATGAATTTGTTCGCGTAAGTATACTAAACTAATATATTTTAGAGTTCTACGCGAACAATAGATGGTACTACCTGCGGGTGGTCGGAGATTTATATGTACGCAGTTATTGTTAGTGGTGGTAAGCAGCACCGTGTAGTTGAAGGTGAAGTGCTGAAGCTAGAAAAAATTGAAGTAGAAACTGGTGGCGCTGTCGATTTTGATAAAGTGTTATTAGTGGCTAATGGCGACGATGTTAAAATTGGCGCTCCTGTTGTTGAAGGCGCTAAGGTTACTGCAGAAGTAGTTAGTCATGGTCGTCACGACAAAGTTAAGATCATGAAATTTAAGCGTCGTAAGCACCACATGAAGCAGATGGGTCACCGTCAGTGGTATACAGAAGTTAAAATTACTGGAATTAACGCGTAAGCGGCTAGAGGAGAGGACAGATGGCTCACAAAAAAGCAGGTGGTAGTACCCGTAACGGCCGCGACTCGGAGTCGAAACGACTTGGTGTCAAAATGTACGGCGGTCAGGTAGTTAAAGCAGGTAACATTATCGTTCGTCAGCGTGGAACTCAGTTTCACCCTGGAGTAAATGTTGGTTGTGGTAAGGATCACACTTTGTTTGCGACGGCAGATGGTGTTATCAAGTTTGAAGTTAAAGGTGCCAAAAATCGCAGATTTGTTACTGTTGTAGCAAGCTAGTCTGTCGTTGGTATTAAAAAAGCTCCGCTATTGCGGGGCTTTTTTTGTTTGGGCTGCTAATAGTTTTTGAGTGGTGGTTCGTTTGGCGGATAGCGCATTTATTGTTGTTATTGCTATATTGTTACGATGATTGTTTGGTCTGAGGTCGTTTGCTGTTTGTTGCAGTGGGGTGGGGTTGGGCTGTTCTTTTTTGGCGGGAGTGGGTTATGAAGTTTGTAGATGAGGCAACTATTTTTTGTGAGGCCGGAAAAGGCGGAAATGGTTGCTTGAGCTTCCGTCGGGAGAAATATATTGAAAAAGGTGGTCCTGACGGCGGTGATGGGGGTGACGGAGGCTCTGTCTATCTGGAGGTTGATGGTTCTGTTAATACTCTGATCGACTTTCGTTATCAGCCTCGATACCGGGCGCAGACTGGTGAAGGTGGAAGTGGTCGTGATTGTCGAGGGGCTAAGGGTGCTGATGTGGTGCTTAAAGTTCCGGTAGGGACTACGGTTATTGATGTTGATACCGAAGAGGTTTTAGGTGATCTAACCAAGGTGGGGCAGCAGTTGATGGTTGTTCGTGGCGGATTTCATGGGTTGGGTAATGCAAGATTTAAGTCTAGTACCAATAGGGCTCCTAGGCAGACAACAAATGGCAGTTTGGGTGAAGAGAGAAGCCTTAGGTTGGAGATGAAGGTTTTGGCTGACGTCGGTTTGTTGGGTATGCCTAATGCCGGCAAATCTACCTTGATTCGAGCGGTGTCTTCCGCTAAGCCAAAAGTGGCTAACTATCCGTTTACAACGCTGGTGCCTAATTTGGGTGTGGTGAGTGTACAGCCGCACCGCAGTTTTGTTGTTGCGGATATTCCCGGTTTGATTGAGGGGGCTGCAGAGGGTGCTGGTTTAGGTATTCGGTTTCTTCGGCATCTTGTTAGGACTCGGTTGTTGTTGCATGTTGTTGATATGGCTCCCTATGATGAGACTGAGTCTGCCGAGGCTGTGAAGGCTATTGCGGCTGAGTTGGAGAAGTTTAGTGAGACGTTGGCTAGTCGTGAGCGGTGGTTGGTGTTAAATAAGCTGGATTTATTGCCGGAGGATCAGCGGAAGCAGGTATGTAAGGAGTTACAGCAGCAGTTGGGTTGGGATGGGCCGGTATACCATATTTCTGCGATCAAAGGAGAGGGTACTAAGCAGCTCTGTTTTGATATTATGGAGTGGATGGAAGCTCGTTCTGCAGAGGAGGCTGAGGATGAGTCGCTGGCTGAAGCCGAGCGAGCCTTGAGGGTTAGAATGGATACGGAGGCAAGGCAGAAATTGCAGGCTTTAAAGGCTGCTCGCGCTAAAAAGAAATCTGATGAGGTGGATGATTTTGATGGCTTCGATGATGACGATGATGACGAAGCTGAAGTTGTTTATGCACCATAATCAAGTAACAAGTAACAAGTAACAAGTAACAAGTAACAAGTTGGAGGGAGTGAGTGGCTTTTATGTCTTGCCGCTTGCTGTCTGCACTTATCTCTCTTCTTATTTTATCAGGTAGGTGATTGAATTGTCGGGTCGGCGGGTGTTGTCTAAATCTCAGTGCTGGGTAGTTAAGATCGGAAGTGCTTTGTTGACCAATGACGGTAAGGGGCTTGATAAGCGATCCATTGCCTTGTGGGTTGATCAGTTGGTCTGGCTTCGTGAGCAAGGTATAGAGGTTGTGTTGGTCTCTTCTGGTTCGGTTGCTGAAGGAATGACTCGGTTGGGTTTGACTCGACGACCGCGAGAATTGCACGAGCTTCAGGCTGCTGCTGCGGTAGGTCAGATGGGGTTGATCCAAACGTACGAAACTGAATTTAAGCGATATGGTTTACATACTGCGCAAATATTACTGACACACGACGACCTGTCTGACCGCAAGCGGTATCTTAATGCTCGCAGTGCTTTGAAGTCGCTGGTAGGGATGAATGTTATTCCTATTGTAAATGAGAATGATACGGTTGTTACTGATGAAATTCGATTTGGTGATAATGATACATTGGGTGCTTTGGTGGCTAACTTGGTCGAGGCTGATGCGTTGATTATTCTGACCGATCAGGATGGTTTGTACGATAAGGATCCTCGTAAAAATTCAGATGCATCACTAATTGGTGAAGCGCAGGCGGATGATACCTCTCTTGATCAAATGGCCGCAGGTGGTTCAGGTGCTCTTGGTCGTGGTGGTATGGTTACCAAGATTCGGGCGGCGAGACTGGCGGCGCGTTCAGGTGCGCAGACTGTTATTGTTGGCGGTAGAATTGAGAATGTGCTTTGTCGTCTAAGGAGTGGAGAGGCGTTGGGTACGCTGTTGCTACCTACGCAGGAGAGGCAGGTGGCCCGAAAGCAGTGGTTGGCGGGGCATTTGCGGATGCGAGGGCAATTGGTTTTGGATGCTGGGGCGGTGGATGTACTTCGTCAAAAAGGACGAAGCTTGCTGGCGGTTGGTGTTAAATCTGTGTCTGGGCGGTTTAGGCGTGGCGAGATGGTCGCTTGTGTTGATGAGCAGGGCAATGAGGTTGCCAGGGGTTTGGTGGGTTATGACTTTATTGATGCTGAAAAAATTATTGGGTTACCGAGCGATCAGATTGAGTCGGTCTTAGGATACATAAATGAGCCTGAGTTAGTTCATAGGGATAATTTAGTTCTGGTTTAGTTGGGTGGAAAATTACAGGCATAAAAAAACCGGCTACGGCCGGTTTTTTTATGCCTGTACGAATTAAGCTTTAAGTGCTTTAACTCGTGCATTCAAGCGGCTTTTGATGCGAGCTGCTCTGTTTTTCGGAAGAACGCCTTTGTTGATCATGCTATCAATAGCAGGAACAGCAGCCTGAAAGGCTGTTTGGGCTTCTTCGTGGTTACCGCTTTCGATCTTAGCGGTAACTTTTTTAATGTACGTGCGAACCATTGAGCGTTGGCTTGCGTTATGCTGGCGACGCTTTTCCTGCTGGCGTGCGCGCTTTTTTGAAGATGGGGAATTTGCCACCGTTGAACTCCTCGACTAGCGAAAATGCTGTATACTTTTGAGCGATCTCAAAATAAATGACGCGAGACTATGCCCGTTTAAAACCTTATTGTCAATAAGAATCGAGTGAAAACGATTCGTACTGAGCCTTCGGACGGGCAATGATACAGAGTTGAGGCGAATTATTAAAGAGAGAGTGGTACTATTGCCGGTTTTTATATCGAGATCCTTCTGTAGGCTGTACGGTTGCAGGGCTTTAGCGATAGGGGGGTAGTCGAAAAATATCGAGAGAACAGCGTTGAAGAGCAGAAAGGGTGGTGATTTGCCGGAAAAAAACAAACAAAAGGATGTCGGTGGCTCGGTCAAGCAGATTGCATCTTCGCCAGGGCTTTTAAAATCAAGCAGTGTTGTTGGTTCAATGACCATGCTATCCAGGGTGTTGGGGTTGGTTCGAGATATCGTCATTGCGCGTTATTTTGGCGCGGGCGCTGGAGCTGATGCTTTCTTTGTGGCATTCAAGATTCCCAATTTTTTAAGGCGGCTTTTTGCTGAAGGGGCATTTTCACAGGCATTTGTGCCGGTACTATCTGAATATCGTGCGAAGAAAGAGTTAAGGGATGTTAGGGCGCTTATTAATTCGGTAGCCGGTGTTTTGGGGTTGGTGCTGCTGGTTGTTACGTTGTTGGCCATTGTTGGCTCGCCTGTGCTAACGACCATTTTTGCGCCTGGGTTTATTGATGAGCCAGAAAAGTTCTCGTTGGCGAGTGAAATGTTGCGTTTAACATTTCCTTATCTGCTGCTTATATCATTAACCGCGTTTGCAGGGTCAATCTTAAATAGTTACGGTCGGTTTGCCGTGCCTGCATTTACGCCTGTATTACTTAACTTATGCCTTATCGCTTCGGCTATCTGGCTATCGCCGTTGCTAGAGCACCCAGTGATCGCAATGGCGTGGGGTGTATTGATCGCCGGTATGCTCCAGTTATTTTTTCAGTTTCCCTTCTTGCTTCAATTAGGGTTGATGCCACGCCCTAGGTTAGACTACCGCCACGAAGGGGTGGCAAGGATTATGAGATTGATGTTGCCGGCTCTGTTTGGTGTGTCGGTTAGTCAAATTAACTTACTGCTGGATACTGTGCTGGCCTCTTTTCTACAGACAGGTAGTGTTTCTTGGCTTTATTACTCTGACAGGCTGTCTGAATTGCCGCTTGGAGTTTTTGGGGTGGCTATTGCGACCGTAATATTGCCTTCTCTTTCACGAAAGCACACTAGCGACTCTTCAGAGGCTTTTTCAAAAACACTTGATTGGGCGCTTAGAGTTGTGCTGATAATCGGCTTTCCGGCAGCTGTTGCGCTATTGCTCTTGGCTGAGCCCTTATTGGCAACATTGTTTTATCACGGGGAATTGACGGAGTTAGATGTTGCGATGTCCACGCTTAGCTTGCAGGCATATGCCTCAGGATTGATGGCTTTTATGTTAATTAAGGTTTTGGCGCCGGGGTACTTCTCACGTCAGGATACTAAAACCCCGGTCAAGATAGGGGTCATTGCGATGCTGGTTAATATGGTGTTCAACCTGATATTAATTTGGCCGCTGGCACATACTGGGTTGGCGCTGGCTACCGCCCTGTCTGCATGGTTGAATGCTTACTTGCTTTATCGTGGGTTGCGAAAAGAGGGTGTCTACTGGTTGCAGCAAGGGTGGAAAACATTTTTGTTTCAGTTGCTTTTCTCGTTATTGATGATGTCAGGTGTGCTGTTGGTATTGCTGCAATACCTTCCCGACTGGCTGTTAATGTCAGTGGTTGAGCGAATCGGTTATCTTGCTTTAGTGGTTACCTCTGGTAGCGCTTCGTATTTTATAGCGTTATATATATCCGGGATACGACTTAGGACGTTTCTGGTTAAGCATTAAATGGTGAGCAGTAATGTGTCTAGATGGTTAGATTTAATCGTGGGATCCTTATATAATCGCCCATTTGTTTTAGTAGGTTGGTCTTAATGAAGCTCGTACGTGGGCTGCGCAGTTTGATTTCGCAAAATAAAACGTTAAGTTTTAGTGACGTGGGCTGTGTCGCAACAATCGGTAATTTTGATGGCGTCCATTTAGGTCATAAAGTTATTATTGAACAAGTCAAAGATAAGGCTAGGGCGTTTGGAGTGCCGTCTGTTGTGGTTGTTTTTGAACCACAGCCTCAAGAGTATTTTAGAAAAACCGATGCGCCTGCTCGATTAATGCGTTTTAGAGAAAAACTGGTAGCGCTTCAGGCGCTCAATATAGATTACCTTGTCTGTTTGGCGTTTAATGACGAGCTACATGAAATGCCTGCGAATCAATTTATCGATCAAGTACTGATTGCAGGTCTCAATATTAGGCATCTTGTTATTGGAGATGACTTTAGGTTTGGTTGTGATCGTGCCGGAGATTTTGCATTGTTAAGTCAGGCAGGCAAAGCTCCTAAGGAGCAAGCTCAAGGGTTTTCAGTTGAAAGTACGCGTACCATCGAACTTGAAGGTGACAGAGTAAGCAGTACTCGGGTTCGTAATGCACTGGACGATAACGAATTTCAGCTCGCTGGCCGTTTGTTAGGGCATCCTTATACCATTTCTGGTTGCATTGTTCATGGGCGAAAGCTCGGACGGCAACTAGGCGTACCAACAGCGAATGTTTCGCTAGGACGAAAAGTGTTGGTGTTAAATGGAGTTTATGCGGTTGAGGCAGAGCTAGAATCGGGGAGTTGTTGGCAGGGTGTTGCCAATATAGGCGTCCGGCCTACGGTTGACGGTGTGCAGCCATCTCTTGAAGTACACCTTTTTGACTTTAAGGGCTCCATTTATGGTGAGCACCTCAAAGTGGTATTCAGACATAAAATTCGAAATGAGCAGAAGTTTTCTAATATAGATGCTCTAAAAGAACAAATCTTTAACGATATTAAAGAAACAAAAACTTATTTTGATACGCTGAGCAGTCGTAATAAGAATTAAATAAAAGACTCAGAAATAAATGTTAACCCAAATAAACGAACGCAGGTGATTGAGTTCAGCCGTTTGTTTTAATTGTGATGAAGTGACCGACGATGAGTGATTATAAGCACACACTGAACCTACCTGATACCGGCTTTCCGATGAAGGGGAATTTGGCCCAACGCGAGCCAAAAATGCTGAAAGACTGGCAGGATAATGGTATCTATCAGCAAATTAGGGATGCACGACGTGGTGCTGAAAAATTCATTCTTCATGATGGCCCTCCTTATGCCAACGGTAATATTCACATCGGTCACGCGGTTAACAAAATTCTAAAAGATATTATTGTTAAAGCAAAAACCATTAGCGGATATGACGCACCCTATATTCCAGGGTGGGATTGTCACGGCTTACCAATTGAGCACAATGTAGAGAAAAAAATTGGCAAGGCGGGTGTTAAAGTCGACTTTAAAGCTTTCCGCAAGGCTTGTCGCGAATATGCTCAAAAGCAGGTAAATGGGCAGAAAGCAGACTTTATTCGCCTAGGTGTGTTTGGTGATTGGGATAACCCTTACTTAACAATGGACTTCGCATTCGAAGCTGACATTATTCGGTCTTTGGGTAAAATTGTTGAAAACGGTCACCTGCACAAAGGCTTTAAGCCTGTTTACTGGAGTGTCGTAGGTGGTTCTGCTTTAGCTGAAGCTGAAGTTGAATATCAGGACAAAGAGTCCATTGCGATTGATGTGAGATTCACGCCTATAGATCAAGCCGACTTTATTGACGCTTTTGTACTTGAGAGCGGGGGCGGTGAAGGCGACGTCTCAGTGATTATATGGACTACCACTCCCTGGACGTTGCCATCTAACCAGGCGGTTTCATTGCATGCAGAACTAGACTATGTGCTGGTTGAGTGTGATGCAGGCTTTGGTAAAGAGCGTATGATGATGGCTGAAGCGCTTCATGTTGATAATATGCAGCGTTATGGTATCGATGATTATCAGGTCGTGGGTCGCTGTAAAGGGTCGTCGCTAGAAAACAAATTACTTGCACACCCATTTTATTCAAAGCGTCAGGTTCCGGTTATTTTGGGCGACCATGTAACCACCGATGCCGGAACCGGTGCTGTGCACACAGCGCCAGATCATGGTGTGGATGATTTCAATGTGGGTCGTGCTTACGGCTTAAAAACCTTAAATCTAGTGGATGATAACGGTGTATTCCGAGATGTGACCGATCTATTTGCAGGCGAGCATGTTTATAAGGTAGATGCTAAGGTTCTTGATGTATTAGATCAGCACAAAAAGCTGGTTTACAAAAAATCCTTTCGCCACAGTTACCCGCATTGCTGGAGAACTAAAACGCCTTTGATTTTCCGTGCGACCCCCCAGTGGTTCGTCAGCATGGAGCAAAATGGCCTTAAAAATTCAGCGCTAGATGCCGTTAAAGGCGTGAAGTGGGTTCCGTCTTGGGGGCAGCAGCGTATTGAAGGTATGTTGGAGCAGAGCCCTGATTGGTGTATCTCGCGACAGCGCACCTGGGGCGTGCCTATTGCGCTATTTGTGAATAAAGAGACGCAAGAGCTTCATCCTGACACTAGTCGCCTCATTGAAGAAGTTGCTAAACGTGTTGAAAAAGAAGGTATGGACGCATGGTTTGATCTTGATCCAGCAGATCTGTTAGGCGACGATGCTGATAAATGGCAAAAAGTGACAGATACTTTAGATGTTTGGTTTGATTCGGGCGTTACGCATGCAGCTGTTTTAAAGCAGAGGGAAGTATTGGGGGAATACCCTGCAGATCTTTACTTAGAAGGGTCGGACCAGCATAGAGGATGGTTTCAGTCATCATTGAAGACGGGTATCGCGATTAATGGTGAAGCCCCTTATAAACAAGTATTAACCCATGGTTTTACCGTAGATGGACAAGGTAAGAAAATGTCTAAATCTATGGGTAACGTTGTGGCACCTCAAGAGGTTATGAACAAGCTAGGTGCTGACATCCTTCGTTTGTGGGTCGCTGGAACTGATTATAGCGGTGAAATGACGGTATCTGACGAGATACTGAAGCGCACTGCAGACTCTTATCGTCGCATTCGAAATACTTCACGCTTCTTGTTGGCCAATATTAATGGTTTTGACCCTGCTACAGATGCTGTTGCGCCTGATGAAATGCTAGCACTAGACCGTTGGGTGGTTGATAGGGCGTTGTTGTTGCAAGAGGAGTTAATTGAAGCATATGACGAGTATAACTTTTTGGCAGTGAACCAGAAGATACTTCAGTTCTGTGGTATTGATTTAGGCGGGTTCTATCTTGATATCATTAAGGATCGACAATACACCACAAAGCCTGACAGCTTAGAACGTCGGTCTTGCCAGACGGCTATGTATCACATCACAGAGGCCCTCGTTCGTTGGATCGCTCCGGTACTTAGTTTTACAGCAGATGAAATCTGGTCAAGCATTCCAGGTGATCGAACGAATACGGTTTTCATTGAGCAATGGTATCAGGGGCTAACGCCGTTAAATGACACCGAAGCGCAGGGTCGAGCTTATTGGGAGCAGATACTTGCTGTAAAAACAGCGGTCAATAAACAGCTTGAAGAAGGCCGTAAGGCTGGAAACATAAAGGGCTCGATGACGACCGAAGTCACCTTGTTCTGCGATGACACACTTAAGCAAGCATTAACTACACTCGGTGAAGAGTTAAGGTTTGTCCTGATTACGTCCGAAGCGAACGTGGTTGGGCTTGATGCTGTTGGTGCAGATCAAGCGGTTGCAACAGAGGTTGAAGGGTTAAAAGTGCTGATTGTACCAAGTGAGCATGAGAAGTGTGATCGTTGTTGGCATCAGCGTGAGGATGTAGGTTCTCACGAGGCTCACCCTAAGCTCTGTGGACGTTGTATTGAAAACGTAGATGGAGAAGGCGAGTCCAGAAAATTCGCATAACCATTAAGTAACATAATAGGGGGCGCGATGCGCACCATTTTTAATACGCTGAAATTAAATGATAAAGTAAGGTTTTTATGTTGAAGTGGTTATGGTTATCAGCAGTGGTTGTTGTGCTGGATCTTGGAACAAAATGGCTTGCAACCGACATGCTCGATTACGCCATTTCTGTCCCTATTCTACCGTTCTTTAATTTTACGTTGCTACATAATACAGGTGCCGCCTTCAGCTTTCTCGCTAGTGCGGGTGGATGGCAGCGATGGTTTTTTGCCGCACTTGCGGTTGCTATTAGTGTGATGCTAGTTAAGTGGCTGGCCTCAATTAAAGATGACAAGTGGCTCGCGGTCGCGATCGCGCTGGTATTAGGGGGCGCGCTGGGTAATCTATATGACCGAGTGCTACTCGGTTATGTGGTTGATTTCTTACATTTCTACTGGGGAAACTATCACTTTCCTGCTTTCAATATTGCGGACTCTGCGATTACTGTAGGAGCCATTATGATGGCATTGGATATATTTCGAAAACCGGGTGTGGATGCATCAGAAAAAGTTTGATCAGCGGATGTTGCCATAAGCGGCACTCTGAGTATATTTTGACAGGCACTTATTTTACAGGGCACAAAGCATGAGCGAATTGGAAGTAGGTAAAGGTACGGGAGTGGTTCTGCACTTCTCTCTAAAGCTAGACGACGGTAGTGTTGTTGATTCTACATTTGAAGGTGATGCTGCTGCGTTTGAGTTTGGAGATGGAAACCTTCCTGCCGGATTTGAAGAGCTGTTAGTCGGCATGAAGGCAGGCGAGAAAGGTCAATGGGATGTGCCGCCTGAAAAATCATTCGGCATGCCTAACCCTAATAATCAGCAAACGATGAAACGATCAGAGTTCCCTGACGATATGGAGTTGGCAGAAGGGTTAGTCGTGTCATTTGCAGATGCCAATAAATCTGAGTTGCCCGGAGTGGTTGCTGAATTGAGTGACAGCGAAGTGGTGATTGATTTCAATCATCCTTTGGCGGGGAAGACTTTACGTTTCGAGGTGCAGGTCCTCAGCGTAACCGCCCTAGGCGATGAGAAGTAGCTTTTTGAGCTTAGTTAGTTCATTACGAGGGTGGACAGCCCTTTACGAAATTAGGTAGCACACTATGAATATAAGTCTAGCAAACCCGCGTGGTTTTTGTGCTGGTGTAGATCGCGCGATCGAGATTGTGAACCGTGCGCTGGATGTATTTGGTGCCCCGGTGTATGTGCGACATGAAGTCGTACACAATAAATTTGTGGTCGACAATTTGCGTGATCGTGGTGCTGTTTTTGTTGATGAACTGGAAGAAGTGCCTGATGACTCGTTAGTGATATTTAGCGCTCATGGCGTATCAAAAGCCGTTCAAGAAGAGTCAAAGACTCGAGGTCTAAGAGTTTTTGATGCTACATGCCCGTTGGTCACCAAAGTTCATCTAGAAGTTAGCCGTTATAGTCGTGATGGGCGTGAGTGCATATTGATTGGGCATGAAGGCCACCCTGAAGTAGAAGGTACGATGGGGCAATATGACTACTCCTTTGGCGGTAATATTTACCTTGTCGAAGATGAGCAAGATGTTGATAAGCTTGTAGTAGAAAACCCTGCAGGGCTGACCTACGTGACACAGACTACTCTCTCGATGGACGATGCTGCTAGAGTCATCGATGCGCTACGCAGAAAATTCCCTGATATCGAAGGCCCGAGAAAAGACGATATCTGCTACGCCACTCAAAACCGTCAAGACGCAGTCAAGCAGCTTGCCGCTGACTGTGACCTAATGCTAGTAGTCGGCTCTCCAAATAGTTCAAATTCGAACCGGCTACGAGAGTTAGCTGAGCGAATGGGTACCCCTGCCTATTTGATTGATAATGAAGAGGGTATTGATCCCGCTTGGTTAGATGGTCGTAAAAATGTCGGTGTAACTGCAGGGGCTTCTGCGCCTGATGTATTGGTTAAACAGGTCGTCGAGCGCATTCAGGCTTTGGGTGGTAATGTACCAGAAGAGATTCAGGGGCGTGAAGAGAACATAGTGTTTAGTATGCCTAAAGAGTTGCGGATACCGGCGAAGCAAATTTAAATAATCTAAACGGTTAAGTTCGACTACACTGAAAAACGCACTGGGTGATTTGTCTAGTGCGTTTTTTTTGCCTGTAATATGGGAACTATCTCTCGAAATGTAGCACTTGATAACCGGTTGTCGACAGGAAATGCCATTTATCTGAATCATAGAGAGATAAATAAAGCGGTAATGTAACGTTAGAGTTAGCAAATTTCTCGAGATTACTTATGAATAGCAAAGGTTTTACTTTACTTGAATTAATAGTGACATTAACAGTCATGTCTATCTTGGTTGGGTTAGCGATACCTTTTTTTGGGGAAACAATAAAATCGCAACGAATAGCTACTCAGCGGGATCGTTTATTTAATACTTTTGTATATGCTCGTTCAGAAGCCGTAAAGCTAGGAAAGAGAGTTACTGTTTGCACTAGTTCTGATGGTGCTACCTGCAGCGGTGGGGCTTGGAATACAGGCTGGATAGTGTTTATTGATTTTAACGGTAATGCAGTTGTAGACAGCGGTAGTGCGGCGATAACTGAAGACAATGATCGAGTTTTGCGTATTGTTGAACCTTCGAGTTCGTCTGTTTCTTCGACTACCACCGCTGGAGCAACGATTACGTACACTAGTGAAGGAAGGTCTTCAAGCTCAGGAAACTTTGTATTCAGCACCAATGATGCTTATACGAATCATGATCGAGGGGTGGAAATTTCAGCGACAGGCCGCCCTAAAAAAGGATAGTGAAGAGAGAAATACGATGAATGCAACGAATTTTAATAAACAACAGGGGGCAGGTCTGATAGAGGTGTTAGTCGCTGTCTTGATACTAGGTGTCGGGCTCCTGGGGTTGGCAGGATTGCAAACACAAAGTTTAAGGTTTAATACAGACTCGTATTATCGCACTCAGGCTACGTTACTCGCCAACGATATAATGGATAGAATGAGAGCAAATAGGGATAACGCCCGAGACGCTAACAATTATGCAATAAAAATATCGGAGCCAGACCCTGCGGTAAGCAAAACTAAATGTGAAACCTCCGCCTGCTCAGCTTCTGATTTAGCGAAGTTTGATATTGTTCAATGGCGTGCTCAGTTGGCATCTATATTACCTTCTGGTACTGGAGAAGTGGTACCGCAAGCGGCAAATTCAGCAGGTTGGCGACCATACACCATTACGATTGAATTTGATGCATCACGTGGAGAAACTAAAAGTGATGGAACGACTAAAAAAACCAGTTTTTCGTTTGAAAGTCGAATTTAAAAGGGCGACGTTATGAAAGTTTCTAATAAAAGCCTTGGTTTTACGCTTATTGAACTAATGATTGCAATGGTGTTGGGGTTAATTCTGATTGGGGGGGTGATTCAGGTTTTTCTTTCGTCCAAGCAAACATATGCATCACAACAGGCCCTATCTGAAGTGCAAGAAAATGCACGTTTTGCTTTAGATATGATAGCTAAAGATATTCGGATGGCTGGGTATGGTGGGTGTTCGGGTGATATAAAAGTCGCGAATACGGTAGAAGGCGCATCCGGTGCCTTTTCTGACTTTTCAAATGGTTTAAGAGGTTATGAGGGAGGGGTAGATACATTTCCGACAGAATTAAGTGCCACTCATGTTACCACCGATGCAATTGTTCTTCATTTAATTGATGCCAACAACGAGTTTACTGTGGATAAACACAATGCAAACTCAGCTCAAATTGACCTTACTGCACAACATGGAATGGCTGCAGGCACGGTAATGGTTATTGTTGACTCAAACTGCTCAAATATGGGTATATTTATGATCTCAAATGTCTCAGGAGGCTCTGGGGCTGCAAGCAATGCTGTCCATCAGACAGGTAAAGATTTCGACGGTGTGCAGAATTGTGTTAAGTATCTTAAAGGAGAGTTTGATTGTTCGGTGGATCCTAATTCAGGTGATACAGGGGCAACGAAAGATTCTTATACGCCTGGGTCGTCAGTATACGCTATGAGCTCTCTTGGGTACTTTATTAGAGACTCTGGAAGTGATACTACAGTCCCAGGCTTGTACCGTATAGCAAGTGATCTCTCGAGTGCAGAGGAGTTGGTGCAAGGTATAGAGGACTTGGAAATTTGGTATGGTGTACCATCAGGGTCTAATCTACAGTTTAAGAAAGCAGGTAGCGTAGCCTCAACAGAGTGGGAGCTGGTCAGCTCTGTTCGTATTATTGTAACTTCTAGAAGTGTTGAAAAATACAATGGAGACTATGTACGCAGGTCGTTTACTTCAACCATCCAAATTCGAAACAGAGGTGTGTAGCAATGAGTACTCAAAAGGGCAGTGTGCTTATTGTCAGTTTAGTGTTTTTGCTTATCCTCACACTTGTGGGAATTAGCGCTATGAATATGTCTAGTTTGGAAGAGCGCATGGCGGGAAACTTTAAGGATCATCAAATGGCTTTTCAGATAGCAGAAGCCGCATTAGTTGAGGCTGAGGGTGAAGTGGAGAATGCAGGCTATGAAATGACTGATTTCTTTGATGATTGTAGTGTCACTTCAAATACATGCTTTGATAAGAACTGCGCTAAAGGTCTTTGTTCATCAGGTGCATTTCCATCTTCTTCTGATGCTGTGTCGAGTTGCACACTGGGAGACAGCAAACCATGGCAGAATTGGGCGAACTGGAACGATACGAATAAGCACAAGGAGCAACAAACTGTATTACCAGGCGCTGCTGCCAAGGCAAAATATATGGTTGAATTTAGATGCTTTATTGTGAAAGACCCATCTACAGAAAGCCCAGACCCCAAAAACTTTGTTGAATGGTCCCCTCACTTTAGAATTACAGTACTAGCAAAAGGTGGTACTGAAGACTCTCAGGTCATGCTTCAATCTACTTACAAACTAACGAACTTTTAATGCAGAGGTAACTTACTATGATGATTAAATTGCGTTGCCTAATGAAAAGTATTTTTTACAGTGTCCCTCTAATTATTGCAGGGGTTCACCCCGCATATGGCGCTCCAGTGAGTTCTGCAGATTACACCGCAGTGCCCCCCATACTATCTAAACAGCAAACGCCATTGGTGATGCTGGCAATGTCTAATGATCATCAACTCTATTTCAAAGCCTATTCGGATTATGATGACCTTGATGGTGATGGAAATATTGACACAACCTATAAGCATGATTTTGACTACTATGGGTATTTTGATACTGGAAAGTGTTACGCATATTCGTCAGTAAGTGGGGTATTTCAACCAAAATCTTTAACAACCGATAAATACTGTGGTGGAACCCATTGGTCTGGTAATTTCTTGAATTGGGCTACCATGGCGCGAATGGATACTATTCGTAAGCTTCTATATGGTGGTCTTCGAAGCACTGATACCGCGTCAGCTACAGTGTTAGAGAGGACATTTATCCCCAATGACGCACATAGTTTTGCAAAGCTATATAGTGGCAGTGACCTAAATAAGCTAACGCCTATTGCGGCGGGTAAAACAGTTACTTTTTGTAATACCACAGTTAATAATACTAGTGCCTCATCCCAAAATGTGACCGATGCTCCGTTGTTAAGAGTTGCAGAAGGAGACAATAGTTTATGGGCTGGTAACGAGCGTTGGCAGTGTCGCTGGAGTACTGAAAAGTCTGCAAGTAACGGTAATGACCCGATAAAAAGTGGCTTGAACGCTGCTAATTCTAACCCAGGTATAGCAGACTCAACAATCAACTCGGACTATAACGTTCGGGTTGAGGTCTGCGTGTCTGAGGCGTTGAAAGAAGATAATTGTAAGGAGTACCCTGATGGTAATTTAAAGCCAATTGGTGTTCTTCAAACTTATGGGGATGAGGATGCAGTCAGGTTTGGGTTAATGACTGGTAGCTATGGAAAAAATAAATCTGGAGGAGTATTACGTAAAAACATTGGTGTGATGTCAGATGAAATAAATATTAGCACAAATGGGACATTTAAGTCGGCCCCTAGTGCTGGCTCAGTTATAGGTACAATGAACGCGCTCCGTTTATATGGTTATACCTACAGTCAAGGGTATTATAATTCAGGAGATAACTGTGGTTATCAGTTGAGTTCATTTAGCAATGGTAATTGCTCTAACTGGGGTAATCCCGTTGCTGAGATTCTTGCTGAATGTTATGCCTATTTTGGAAACAAAGGGGAAAACAGTGCCTTTAGCACCGATGATTCGAGCTACATCTCCAGCCTTAAAACTGCTTCATGGAGTGACCCTATAGCGACAGATAATGCATGTGCCAATTTGAGTGTGATTATGTTTAATGCAAGCACCGTATCTTATGACAGTGACGAGCTTACAAAGTACGAAAGTGACTTTTTGACGGGATCTGACCCTGCGATTTCGCTAACCAATACAATAGGTGCTGCAGAAGGTATACACGGAAATGATTACTTTGTTGGTGAAAATGGCACAGACAACAATCAACTCTGCACCCCCAAAACTATTAATGAACTTGGCAAAGTTGAAGGCACATGTCCTGGAGCTCCTAGACTGGATGGTTCCTATAAGATGGCGGGTATTGCTTATCATGCGCATACAAATGATTTGAGAGCTGAAAGCGACAGAGTAGGCGAACAGTCGGTGGCGACATACGGTGTTGCTTTATCCCCAGGCTTACCGGCTCTTAATATACCAGTTCCAGGTACCGCTGATAAGGTTGTACAGTTACTCCCGGCTTGTCGTAATGACAAACCTTCACCCTCTGGAAATTGCGCAATCGTTGATTTCAAGATAGTAAAAGCTTATGCCGAAGACGCTAGTTCGCCTGGTACCTACAAAGGAAAGTTATATGTAAACTGGGAAGATAGTGAGCAGGGCGGAGATTTCGATCAAGACATGTGGGGAACTATCGATTATGAAATTACTTCTACCACAATTAAAGTAATTACTGATGTGCATGCCGAATCTACTTCAGGGGATATGGGGTTTGGCTATGTTCTGGGTGGTACTACAAAAGATGGGTTTCATGTCCACTCAGGAATTGAGGGGTTTAATTATACTGAGAGTGATGCCTCCCTTTTGGGTTGTTCAAATTGTAATGTTGGTGACGCTGCAACCTCGAATACTTACCCGATTGGTACTGGAACTGCCAAGCTGTTAGAGGCTCCTCTTTACTATGCTTCAAAGTGGGGCGGATTCACGGATATAGATGGCAATGGTAAACCAGATAAAACTGAAGAGTGGGATGTTAAGGATAATAGAACTGGAGATTTTATACCGGATGGTATTCCTGATAACTATTTTTTGTCGACCAACCCGTCTCAGTTAGAAGATCAGCTTGAGCAAGTTTTAAGAAGTATTGTTTCCAAAACAGCTTCAGGAACCAATGCTGCGGTCGTTTCTAACAGTAGTTCTGGTGTAGGCGCAGTATACCAGGCACTTTATCAGCCCGCTTTAAGTGCAGGAGCATATAGTGTTTCATGGGTTGGTCGTATGCACGCTCTGTTTATCGATTCAAAAGGCAATCTAAGGGAGGATAATGGTGACTATACATTGGGTTCATATACAGATGACCCTGTTGTAACTATTGAATATGTAGATACCGATGCTGAAACAGTTGTTTTCCGTTGGGAAACTACAGATGGGGAGACCTTTGACGTTTTAAAAAGAACTAAACATCCACTTTCAGATTTATCGTCAATATGGAGTGCTGAAAACGCGCTTGCTAGTGTTGCGGATGTTACTTCCAATAGAAATTATGCTTCAAAAGCTGAAAGCGGGCGTTATATCTTTACCGCCGTTGATAAAGCAGACGATGGCGTAATTAATCAAGATGATGTTATTTCATTTGAAAAGAGTCAGTTTGATGGGTCGTTTGCTTTAACTTACAATGACTATCTTGGGACTAGTGATCTATCAATTGCAGCAAACCTTGTAAAATGGGTTCGGGGAAGTGAAGTCTCAGGGTATAGAAATCGAGAGTTCGATATTGATGCGGATGGTAATACGGACGTCTGGAGATTAGGTGATATAGTTCATTCAACGCCTGCTGTAGTTGGTGCTCCTTCAGATGCATATCATATAAAGTATGGAGATGATTCATATAGAGTTTTTTATAACCACTACCTTAACCGGCGTCAGATGGTTTATGTTGGCGCCAATGACGGCATGTTACATGCCTTTAATGGCGGATTTTGGGATACAACAAATCAAAAGTTTACGACGACTGATGGTGTTCTAGCAACGCAGACCCATAGTATAGGCTCTGAGTTATGGGCATACATTCCAATGAACTTGTTACCCCACTTGCGCTGGCTACCTGAAACGACTTATCCCCATGTCTATTATGTGGATGGTGAACCGATTACTTTTGATGCCAATATATTTCCAGCTGATACTGACCATCCCGGCGGTTGGGGGACTGTTATGGTTGCAGCAATGCGTTTGGGGGGAGGAAGTATTGCTGTTGACGTTGATCCAGACGGTGATGGAAGCTCAGACACCAAAAGTATGAGCTCAGCGATTGTAATTTTTGATATTACCAACCCGGAAGTTGCACCTAAGCTATTAGGTGAGTTTACTGATGATAACCTTGGCTTTACTACTAGCCGCCCAACGGTAGTAAAAAAACGGGCACCGAGTACCTCGGGCGATTGGACATCTCCATCGGTGAATGAATGGTATTTGGCGTTTGGGTCAGGCCCTCATGGTACTGAGGCGTTGGCCAAAGCAAATAGTGATCAAAGTACTCATGCCTATTTACTTGATCTCAAAAAGGTGGTTGCCAATGTTGGGGCTGTATCGTTGTCTGAGCCTCATCTATTGAAAACTGGGACGAGCCCTGGCGTAGCTATAGATAGTGGATTAAACGGATTTTCTGGCGACTTTACCGCTGTTGATTGGGATAAAGATTTTCAGGATGACAATATCTATTTCGGAACTGTAAATGGGGCAGCCACACCATATTCCGGTAAGCTGAAGAGGGTTGATACTAGCTCAATAGCAACGCTGTCGGTGAGTGATTTGCTGGATGATATTAATAAGCCTATTTTAGCGGCTCCCTTGGCGAAACTAGGCTCAGGGCTTGATCGTTGGTTAATGGTAGGTACAGGGAGAATGTTGGTAGCTGCAGATAACCTCACCACTTCCCAGCAACAGTTTTATGGAGTCAAGGAGCCAAAAAATTCTTCTGGCACTTTTAATAATGCCGCGGTGAGTGTCTCTAGCCTAGTTGACACGTCTGATATTGTTGTTTTCTCTGATGGCTCCATAAAGCAAATTAATTCAGGTTCCTTGATAGATTATGTTCTGTCTGGTACGACGATTACAACTTATGATGGATTAAAGTCAGAGTTGAAGTCTAGTCCGGGTTGGAAAGTTAATATGGAAAACTCTGGGTCAGCCCCTACTGGTCGCGTAACAAGGTCGGCAGCATCAATTTTTAATATAATTTTGTTTACTGAATACCTGCCTCCTGCAGAGGCGTGTGATGTTGATGGGTCCAGTTATCTGTGGGCGCTGGACTTTGAAGGAGGGATTAGCACACCATTTATACCTTTAGCTCAAAGCAGTACGGTTCAAAATTCAAGTAATTTGTATGCGTCTGAGAATAAGGTTTATCTCGGGGCTGGTCAGGCTTCTAGTCCCGTAGTGCACCAGGGTGTTGATGGGACAGTAAAGGTTATTACTAATCTTTCTACCGGTGAGATTGAAGTTAAAAACCTGAATATTGGAGTACCACCGTCTGGCAGGCAGTCCTGGAAGCAAATTGACATTACAAATTTTTGATTAGGTTTATAGGATTATAATAGCTATGTTTATACTTAGTCGTTCTAAAGGGTTTACCTTAATTGAGCTAATGATAGTCGTTGCGATTATTGGGATACTTGCTTCTATCGCCTACCCATCGTACCAAGATAGCGTGCGTAAGTCTGGACGAGTCGATGGTAAAATAACTTTGACTCAATATGCAGCACTTCAGGAACGTTATTATACTAATAATGATACTTATGCGTCGTCCCTAGGTGCCACCGAACTGGATGTATCGACTAGTTCGCCGGAAGATTACTATACGATATCGTTAGGTAATAGCGGATGCGGTACTACTAAGTTTACATGCTTCACGCTTACAGCTACTGCTAAAGCAACAGGGCCTCAGGTTAACGATAAGCCTGCAGGGACAGATTGCACTGTGCTAACGCTGAATCAGTTAGGGCAAAAGACGCCTACGGCATGCTGGTGATTTTATATGCATGAAGTAGATGGTTTAGTAAGGCCATCTACTTTCCCGTCTTGGTCTAGGTCAAATTCGACTCTTACTCTTCCAGAGCGGTTAATTATCAGCTTTTGAGAATAACTGAGCATGGAGTTCCTGCGACAAAAATAAAGACTTCCAAAAGTTCCATGCGTAACTCCTTGACTGTTATATACAATATGGTTTTTATGTGCCGACATTTTTAACTTAACGCTCTGGGTGTCTTGAAGAACTTGCTCTGATCTGATTAAAATGTCATCACTATCAAGTTTATAGTTATTATTCTTATCCACAAAAATCGTAATGCCTTTATGCCAGTTTTCGGTGCAGGTACCCTTGCTATTCAATGCACATAATATTGCAAGCCCGCCGTGCTTAATTGCTGAGCTTCTTGTGAGCTGTATAAGTGTTTTGATATAGGTTGTTTTATTTCGAAGGACAGAGCGTTCAACGGTTTTGGTTAAGTCAGGTAAGGCTATTAACAGTACAGCTGACACTATGGCTGTTGTGACTATTAGCTCAATGAGTGTAAGCCCCTTAATTTTCTCCATTTTTATCATCCTTGATAAGTTAAAAGTAACAGATAACGTAAATTCCATTTACACTGCCACTTTAATATGGAAAATTAGTCATTTCATACTAACTTCTATAGACCCATAGAGATCTTTCTTTGAAAACAATCATAATCGGCGCTGGTGCCATTGGCATGATGCAGGCGAGAGAGCTTGCGCAAGCAGGTGTTGAAGTAACGCTTATCGACAAAGGGCTTTGCGGGCAAGAAGCCAGTTGGGCTGGTGGAGGGATTGTTTCACCGCTTTATCCTTGGCGTTATTCTCGGCCAGTAACGGCGCTTGCGACATGGTCTCAGGGTTACTACAGCAATTTGGCGGAGTCTCTTGAGGCTGAAAGTGGCATTGACCCTGAGCTTACGCGACATGGTCTTATGATGCTGTCTATTGAGGATCAAACTGAAGCGCTTGAATGGGCTTCAGCACACAATAATTGGGCAGAGCTAATAGATAAAAGTGAAATATACAAACTTGAGCCAAATCTTCGAGAAGGTGTGAGCGACGCGTTATGGATGCCTCAAGTGGGCAGCATTCGTAATCCCCGTTTGGTGCAGGCGCTTTACAAAAGTATAGAGCGCGAGCCTCTGGTGAACATTATTGAGCAGGCGTCTGTGTCAGGGTTGGTCATTGAGTCGGATGTCGTTGTGGGTGTGAAGATTAAGGGTGCCTCTATTAGAGCGGATAAGGTTCTTGTGACCGCTGGTGCATGGTCGGGTAACCTGCTTCAGTCGGCAAATGTTTGTATGCCTGTTGAGCCGGTTCGAGGTCAAATGATTTTGTTTAACGCGAAGCCTGGGGTGGTGAATCGCGTGGTGCTGTGTGATGGCAAGTATGTTATCCCTCGCAGAGATGGCAGGGTATTGGCTGGCAGTACGCTAGAGTATGTAGGCTTCGACAAACAAACCACTGAGCAGGCAAAGCAGCAGTTAGCAGATACGGCTATCGATCTGTTTCCTGCATTGGCGGGTGCTCAAGTTGAGCACCATTGGGCAGGGCTTAGGCCAGGTTCGCCTAATGGGGTGCCATTTATTGGGGCTGTGCCTGGAGTTGAAAACCTATACGTTAATACTGGGCACTTTAGAAATGGCTTGGTATTGGCGCCAGCTGCTGTGCGTGTGATGACATCACTGCTGCTAGGGCTGGAGAGTCCAGTTGACCCTGAGCCTTATGGGTTTAATAGTAGGGCCTTACAGACAGAGATTACCTAGTGCTTTTAGTTACTCCATACCCAGCTTCTTTAAGCGGTACCGTAACGCTCTAAATGTAATGCCGAGCTTTTTGGCCGCCGCTGTTTTGTTCCAACGCGTCTCTTCTAGTGCTTGCTCTATCGTCTTTCTCTCGATGCCTTCGAGGTACTCCTCAAGTGAAGTATCTTCAGTTCGGAGTGTTGAAGATTCAGAGAACTCCATGGCTCCGTCAGATTTACTCGCAGGGCGTAACTGCAGGTCGGAGGCTTCAATAATGTCATTTTCACAAAGCGTAAACGCTCGCTCAATAATATTCTCTAACTCACGAACATTGCCCGGGAAGTGGTAGTCTTTGAGGCACCCCATTGCATCTTTGCTGATTTTTGCATCGTAAATATCACACTCTTTGGCAATGCGTTGTAATATATGATTTGCAAGCAGGGGGATATCGCCGGTGCGCTCGCGTAGCTTGGGGACATCAAGCTCGATGACATTAATTCGGTAGTAGAGGTCTTGTCGAAACTCCCCCAGCTCAACTAACTCCGCTAGATCTTTATGGGTTGCGCTTAGAATCCGGACATCGACTGATATTTCTTTTTGTTCGCCAACCGGGCGTATGGCTTTTTCTTGAATCGCTCTGAGTAGTTTTACCTGCATGCCTATGGGGAGGTCGGCGACTTCATCTAGAAACAGTGTTCCTCCATTCGCTGCCTGAAATAGTCCTTCTTTGGTCTCTACGGCTCCACTGAAGCTGCCTTTTTTATGGCCAAAAAACTCACTTTCCATTAGCTCGCTTGGAATGGCCCCGCAGTTTACTGGCACAAATGCGGCTTCGGAGCGAGGCCCTTGAAGGTGCATCATGCGGGCGACTAACTCTTTTCCGCTGCCCGACTCACCACTAATATAGACGGGGGCTTGGCTCCGGGCGAGTTTCTTGATCTGTTTTCGCAGTCTCTCCATTTCGGCCGATTTACCCAGCAACAGATTTCCGGTTTCAACCACTTCTTTGCTTACTTTCTTTTCTTCGGTGAGCTTAAGGGCAGAACTTACAAGTTCTCTGAGTCTTGCAAGGTCTACTGGTTTTGATACAAAATCAAATGCCCCTGATTTTAGTGATGTAATGGCTGTTTCAACACTGCCATAGGCGGTGATAACCGCTACAGGAATGTGAGGGAAAAACTGTTGTATATGGCAGACTAGATCTATGCCGTTACCATCAGGTAGGTTCATGTCTGTCAGGCATAAATTAAACTCATGCTGTTCTAGCAATGCTCTAGCTTTAGTAATATTTTCGGCACTTTGTGTATCTATACCCATTCTCATTAGGGTGATTTCTAGCAGTTCTCTAATATCGGGTTCATCATCAACGATAAGGGCTGTTTTAATGGTCATTATGTGTGGTCACTAAATAATTCGTTTATGGTGTGCAAAGGTAATTCGAAAGCGGCTGCCTGTGCTGCTTTCTTTATCGACTAACCCTTCGCCTGCTGCTTGTTTGTTCTCATCACTACTAACGTGTTCTTTGTTCAATTCAACCCTTTTAGGAGGGCTGTTAGAATAATAGTTAAGCTGTGCTTGATTGCTTTCACAAAGCTCCCTTGAAAGATAAAGTCCGAGTCCGGTGCCGCTGCTCTCGGTTGTAAAGAAGGGCTCAAATAAGTGGTCTATATCTTCTGTACTTACGCCGGTGCCTTGATCAATGATATCAATAAATGCTAGATCATTTCGTTTATTGATACCACTACAAACCGTGAGAGTGGGTTTGCCGACCACTTTTTCGCTATACCGTAAACCGTTGTCCACTAGGTTAGTCACAACTTGCTCTATCTGAGAGGGGTCAAAACGAGCGATGGGGTTTTCTAAGCCTAGTTTTAGTGTTATTTCGGGGGTTGGGCTGTGAGACAGTGTGTAGTCTTGGAAAAATTTAGTCAGCCATTCATTGATATCGTTTTCAATTGCTTCAGGTTGTTTACGTCTTGACAGCTGAAGAATGCTTTCAACAATACCGTTCACTCTGCCTGAGTGGCGTTGAATGATATCAGTCATACGTGAATCGGCGGGAGATAAAGATTCTGACTCTGCTAGTAGTTGTGCCGCATGGCTAATTGCACCTAAAGGATTTCGGATTTCATGTGCTATACCTGCCGTAAGTCTACCCAGAGACGCGAGCTTCATTTGCTGTGCCTGTTGGGAAATTTTGCTGGTATCTTCAATAAATATTAGTATTCCCGACCCTGTATCCTTTTTAAGCTGAGTGAAATTGGCTTGTAAAATGGTGCCTGAGGTCGATGTCTTGAAAGGCTCGGTGCGAATATTCGGGTTTGCGCGCCATAAGTCTTGGCGCTGTTTTAGTTGTGCAGGGAGTTTTCGCTCATCGTCTACATTGAGCAAAGACAGCGCTGCTTGATTGAGCAGTCGGACATTGCCGAATTCATCTGTCACCACAATACCTGTCTGCATGCGTTGAATAATTTGGTGGTTGAGTTTCTCAAGTTCGATAATGTTTCTTGCGCGTTCTTGAGCCAGCTCTTCGCTTTGGCTAATGCGTTTGGATATATTTTGTAGTAAAAATGCCGCCGCAAAATAGATAATACCCAGTAACCCTGCCTTGACGACGCCATCGACTTTTGCGTCATAATTAAAGACCTGGTTTAGCTCAATACCGAGGGATGCGAGAGCCGCTAAAGCAGCGAAAAGTGTGCCTACTCTCCCTCGAATCAAAATGTTGCCTGCTGCCACACTAATAACGACGAGATTTCCCAATCCCGTCTGGACGCCGGTACTGGCATACATCAGAACGTGGAGTATAAGGATGTCGAAAATGATAGACGCGATGATATGTCTGGATGTTGCCTGAAAGCCTGCCAATAGAATAAAAGCGGTAAAAGTATTAATCGACACATAGCAAATAGTAGTGATTTGATAAAGCGCGGACTTTTGCTGTGCGGGGTCGATGAAAGAGATTTTGAAAAAAACGGCTCCTACAAGAATTAAGCCCACCACAATTCGATAGTGATTGTAAAAACGAAAAAGCCGAAGGCTCTGTATTGTGTGTTCCAATCCTGACTCCAAATGATTTCTTACTGAAATGATTATTCTATTCGTTACAATGCGTTAGATTCAGTATAATACCTCATTACTCGTTACACAGAGAGTCTGTGTAATTATTCTCAAATTTGTGACAGCAGTGTGTGGGTATCTATGTCCGATCAGTTACGTGTAGTGATGGCTCAGCTTGATTTTCTCGTTGGGGATATCCCAGGAAATTCTTCAAAGGCGATTGAGGCGATAGCGCAAGCTAGCCAAACACATCAAGCCGATATTATTGTTTTCCCTGAGTTGACGCTAACAGGCTATCCACCAGAAGATTTGCTATTAAGGCCTAGTCTTCAACTTAGAATAGAAAGAGCAGTCAACGATATCAAGCGAGCGGCTAAAGGTATTTCGGTGGTGATTGGCTACCCCTGGAGAGAAGGTGGGCGCCTATTTAATGTTGCTGCCTTCATTACTGAAGGAGAGGTTGTTCAGCTTTATCGTAAACAGTGCTTGCCGAATTACCAGGTATTTGATGAAAAACGTTATTTTGAAGCTGGAGATAGGCCCAGTATAGTCAATTTTAACGGGCTAAAGATTGGCTTAACAGTCTGCGAAGATATTTGGCAAGAAGCCCCTGTTAAGCAGCTATCAGACAATAATGTCGACCTGATACTTAATTTGAATGCGTCACCTTTTCATGAAAATAAATTAGGACAGCGTAAAGAGTTGCTTTGTCGTCAGGCATTAGAAAGCGGCACCCCGATTGTTTATGTTAACTTAATGGGTGGGCAAGATGAGCTAGTGTTTGATGGCGGCTCTATGGTTATTGATTGTAATGGCGAATGTGTCGTAAATGCCCCTGAGTACGAGTCAGGCTTGTATCCGGTAGACTTTAATTGCGAGCAAGGGTGTAAGCCGGTGCCGCAAAAACTTTATCCTGAGCTATCGTTGGAAAGGCGAGTGTATAACGCGCTGGTTTTAGGGGTTCGTGATTACGTTAATAAAAACGGCTTCAAGTCTATAGTGTTAGGGCTTTCGGGCGGTATTGATTCTGCTGTTACGTTGGCCGTAGCGGTTGATGCCATCGGAAAAGACAGAGCTCACGCGGTGATGATGCCCTTTAAATACACCTCTGACATGAGTCTTCAGGACGCTGAAGAAGAAGCTGTTGCATTAGGTGTTAAGTACGATGTGTATTCTATAGAGCCTATGTACGATGCGTTTATGAAGACCCTTAGCGACCCGTTTAGTGGTTTGGCAGCTGATACCACAGAAGAAAATCTGCAGGCTCGTTGCAGAGGTGTGCTGCTAATGAGTCTGTCTAATAAATTTGGTTCATTAGTACTGACAACGGGTAACAAAAGTGAAATGGCGGTGGGGTATTCAACGTTATATGGCGATATGGCTGGCGGTTTTGATGTACTTAAGGATGTTCCAAAAACGCTGGTTTATAAACTGGCCCGTTATCGAAATACAATTTCTCCTGTTATTCCGGTAAGGGTTATAGAGAGACCGCCTTCAGCAGAGTTGGCGCCTGATCAAACGGACCAGGATAGCCTGCCACCCTATGACGAGTTAGATCATATTTTATATTTATACGTTGAATGTGATTACAGTGCTGATGCAATTGTTGCTGAGGGTTATGAACGAAGTGTGGTGGAGCGTGTTATTCGTTTAGTGGATATTAACGAATATAAACGCAGACAAGCGCCTATTGGGGTGCGCATCACCGAAAGGGGATTCGGTAAAGATCGTCGCTACCCTATTACATCAGGATGGAAAGCCGGGGAATAATTTAGTTGAGTTATAAAGGGCAAGAAGAAGGAGATACGTAAAAATAGTCGAGTGTCGCGAGGGGTTAACCTGTAGCGACACATCGTCAAACTTGCAGCTCTACTCAAACAACCCAAATGTCACGACGCCTAGCAGAGAGCGTTGTTGCTTTTGGATTTCACTAGGCTTGAATTTCATATTATCATCAAATGAGTCACTGTCAGGGAAGTTAGCTGCTAACACTGCAAGTGCATCATCTGCCTGACTATCCATTCCCAATAGCCGATAGGTTTCAATCATTATCGTTAATGCAGGCTCTACCGCCGAGGTGTTTGGATAATTTTTAACTACATGGCTCGCTCTATTGGCAGCCGCTATATACGCCTCTCTTTTGAGGTAGTAGCGAGCGGCGTGGAGTTCATACTCTGACAAACGATTTCTAATCTCAATCATTCGCTGTTCCGCATCTGCAGCGTAGTTGCTGTCAGGATAGCGAGTTAGAAGTTGGGAGAAATCATCAAATGCCTTTCTCATTTCTCCCGGGTCTCTTGATGTGATGTCAACTGCAGGGAAGTACTGTGTAGCTAGTCCGATATCTAAATTATAAGAGGCAATACCTCTTATATAATAAGCATAATCGACATGAGGGCTTTGAGGGTGTAGACGTATAAACCGATCAGCGGCGGCTCGTGCACCTTCGAGGTCTATGTTGTTATAGCGGGCATATATGAGGTCCAGTTGTGCTTGCTCTGCATAACGACCAAAGGGGTAGCGTGTTTCTAATGCTTCGAGGTTTTTGGTTGCTAGGGAAAAATTATTGGCATCAATAGCCGCTTTGGCTTCGTCATAATACTCTTTCTCAGTCAGCTCAGGGTCAGGTGTTGAGGCACAGGCACCCAGCAATAAGAGAGTTGTTGTTAATGTAAAACGGTGGAAGAATCGCATTAATATTGGGTGTCCGTAGAAATAGTACAATTAACGTAGTCTCTGGAGAGGCGCTTTTAATCGCTGTCCAGTACAGGATAAACGTCTTTAGGCGGGCTATTATTTCATAACTAAGCCTATTGGAATAGGTGTTGAATTACCTCATATAGAAAAACCGGTTTGCCGTGGGGTATGAAAAGGCACGCGCGCCCGTTAAAATGCAGACATATGGTAGTCATATTCTCAATATGGCTCTAGAGTTTATCGTTATTGTCGTATATGACTGATAGCGCACAGGTTAGTGGTAATACTCAACATTAGGACTATTGATGTCAGAAGTTATAGAAGCAGATTTTATTATTCCTGTATCTCTTGGAGAGCAAAGGCTTGATAAGGCGTTGGCGGAGCTGATGCCTGAACACTCACGTTCACGTATTCAGGGGTGGATAAAGTCCGGTGCCGTTAAAGTTAACGGTCAAGTCGTAAGGCCTAGAGATAAGGTGGCATCGAATGATGTTGTTAGTGTTCATGCTGAAATAGAGTCGCAAGAACGCTGGGAAGCAGAAGATATTACCATTGATATTATTTATGAAGATGATCATATTATTGTACTGAACAAACCCGCGGGTTTAGTTGTTCATCCAGCGGCCGGTCACGCATCGGGCACGTTGGTGAATGCGCTGCTGCATCATTACCCTGATATAGCCAAATTGCCACGGGCAGGTATTGTTCATCGCCTTGATAAAGACACCTCTGGGTTAATGGTAGTGGCTAAATCGTTAGTTGCACACACCTCAATTGTGGACCAGTTGCAGACTCGTACAATGGGTAGAGAGTATGAGGCAGTAGTTACCGGCGTGATGACCGGAGGTGGCTGTGTTGATCAGGCAATGGCTCGGCATCCACAAAACCGCATTAAAATGGCAGTTCATCCCTTTGGCAAGCCTGCTGTGACTCACTATCGACTAGTTGAGCGGTTTGAAGCGCATACTCACATTCGCCTTAAGCTTGAAACTGGACGCACCCATCAGATTCGAGTCCATATGACTCACCTGCATTATCCACTTGTTGGAGACCCGGTATATGGTGGTCGTTTGCGGTTGCCGGCAGGCGCTTCGGAAGAGGTCGCTGATGCCGTGCGGGACTTTAAACGACAGGCATTGCATGCGAAGAAGCTGACATTAATTCACCCTGAAAGTGGGAAGGAGATGTCATGGGAGATCGATCTTCCAGAAGATATGGTATACCTACTAGCGATGCTTAAACAGCATCATGCTGAGGAGTAATGAGTGACTCACAATGAGTCTTTTATTATCCCTCAATGGGCAGCGCCCAACAACGTCCAGACACTGGTCACTACCCGCCTAGGTGGCGTGAGTCTTGCTCCCTATGATTCGTTTAATTTAGGCGATCATGTAGGTGACTGCTCTGGTCATGTTCAGAAAAATAGACAAAAGCTCGCCAGGCAATGCCAGCTTCCAGACGGGAGTCTGCAATGGTTAAACCAAGTTCACGGAAATGCTTCGTGTGAGGCCCGCACCGATGGAGTGGTGAGAGAAGCTGATGCCTCTTTTACACGCATTCGAAATACTGCTTGTGTGATTATGACGGCAGATTGTTTGCCAGTATTACTTTGTGATAAGCGGGGAAGGCAAGTGGCTGCGGTTCATGCTGGCTGGAGGGGGCTAGCATCGGGCATAATTGAAGCAACACTGAGTACGTTTCCACTTCCTTTAAATGTGTCGGCTTGGTTGGGGCCTGCCATTGGCCCATCGGCTTTTGAGGTTGGGGACGAAGTGGTTGATGCGTTTACCTCTCTTCCGATGTCAGATGAGTTCTCACAATTGACTAGGCAGGCTTTCGTTCCTCATGTCGCTACCAAAGGGAAGTGGTTAGCAGATCTATATTTACTCGCGCGCATTCGCCTAAAATTAATGGGTGTGACAGATGTTTATGGTGGGGAGTACTGCACCTGGCGCGATGAGTCCCAATTCTATTCCTATCGCCGAGCGGGCATAACCGGACGAATGGCTTCATTAATCTGGTTGACTTGAAACTCGCTCTATAAGCCCTTACATAGTAGTTAATGTTAATTAATCCCATGCGCTGAGTATGTTTATTTCGAGGATGTCGTTTGCTCGATGTTAGGGATCAATGTCCGCTTATTAGGGGAACTATATGAGAATGGATAAGCTAACCAGTCGGTTACAAACAGCGTTGTCTGACGCTCAATCAATTGCTATCGGTAAAGACCATAATTTCATCGAGCCTGTCCATTTGATTCAGGCTTTGCTTGATCAGCAAGGAGGGAGTGTGAGTACGCTTCTTCGACAGTCGGACGTCGATGTTCCTGCTTTTAGAAACAATGTTGCTCAGCAAATAGAATTGCTACCCCAGGTTCAGGGTAGTGACGGTGATATTCATATGTCCAATGACCTTGGACGTTTGCTAAATAAATCAGATAAGCTGTCTCAACAACGGCAGGACCAATTTATCTCAAGTGAGTTGGTTTTGTTGGCGGCCCTTGACGATAAAAGCGTACTAGGAAAGCTATTAAGTGACTCGGGTGTTGATCGAAGACAGCTAGAAAGTGCCATAGAGCAAATGCGAGGGGGCGAAACGGTGAGTGATCAGGGGGCAGAAGAAAACAGGCAAGCGCTTGAGCGATTCACTATTGACCTTACCGCGAGTGCAGAAGAGGGTAAGTTAGACCCAGTAATTGGTCGTGATGACGAAATTAGGCGCACCATTCAAGTGTTGCAGCGTCGCCGTAAGAATAACCCCGTGTTAATAGGTGAGCCGGGCGTTGGCAAAACAGCCATTGTCGAAGGGTTAGCTCAGCGAATAGTTAATGGCGAGGTGCCAGAAGGTCTAAAAGACAAACGAGTATTATCTTTGGATATGGGGGCATTGATTGCAGGTGCGAAATTTAGAGGCGAATTTGAAGAACGTTTAAAAGGTGTGCTAAATGATTTGGCTAAGCAAGAGGGCCAGGTGATCTTATTTATTGATGAGATCCACACCATGGTAGGCGCGGGTAAAGCAGAAGGCTCGATGGATGCGGGTAATATGTTGAAGCCCGCGTTAGCACGAGGCGAGCTTCATTGTGTTGGCGCCACTACGTTAAACGAATATCGTGAATATATTGAAAAAGACGCGGCACTTGAGCGACGTTTCCAAAAAGTGTTGGTTGAAGAGCCTAACGTAGAAGACTCCATCGCAATTTTAAGAGGGTTGAAGGAGCGTTACGAAGTTCACCACGGCGTTGAAATAACGGATGCAGCCATTATTGCAGCCGCTAAACTTTCTCATCGTTATATTACAGACCGTCAATTGCCAGATAAGGCGATTGATCTAGTTGATGAGGCGGCAAGTCAGATTCGTATGGAGATGGACTCCAAGCCTGAAGCGCTCGATAGGCTTGAGCGGCGCCTTATTCAGCTAAAAATAGAGCGTGAAGCACTGAAAAAAGAGACAGATCAAGCCTCAAGGCAGCGTTTGGCCGACATTGATGCAGTGATTAAAACTGTTGAAAAAGAGTTTGCCGATCTCGAGGAAATCTGGAAAACAGAGAAAGCGGCTTTGCATGGTTCGCAGAAGATAAAAAGTGATCTGGAGCAGGCTCGGGTTGATTTGGAGGCCGCAAGACGCGGCGGTGATTTAGCCAAAATGTCTGAACTTCAATATGGCAAAATACCTGAGCTGGAGCGTCAACTCGATATGGCGAGTCAGGCGGAAATGATGGAAATGACACTGCTTCGCAATCGAGTGACAGATGAAGAAATTGCTGAAATTGTATCTAAGTGGACAGGCATACCTGTCTCGAAAATGCTGGAAGGCGAGCGCGATAAATTATTGCGGATGGAAGAAGAGTTGCACGATCGTGTAATTGGGCAGGCAGAGGCTGTAAAGGCAGTCTCTGATGCAGTGAGGCGATCTAGGGCTGGCTTGGCTGACCCTAATAGGCCTAATGGCTCATTTTTGTTTCTTGGCCCCACTGGCGTGGGTAAAACTGAACTGTGTAAAGCGCTGGCATCGTTCCTATTTGATACCGATGATGCAATGGTTCGGATCGATATGTCTGAGTTTATGGAGAAGCACTCTGTTGCTCGTCTTATTGGTGCCCCTCCAGGTTATGTGGGGTATGAAGAGGGGGGATATTTAACCGAAGCCGTCAGGCGTCGGCCCTATTCTGTTTTATTACTGGATGAAGTTGAAAAGGCGCATCCTGATGTTTTTAATATACTGCTGCAGGTACTCGAAGATGGTCGATTGACCGATGGGCAAGGGCGTACTGTTGACTTTAGAAATACGGTGATTGTGATGACGTCGAACTTAGGGTCTGATGTTATTCAGTCGATGGGAGGCGAAGACGATCAGTATGACCAGATGCGAAATGCTGTCATGGAGGTTGTAGGGGGGCATTTTCGCCCCGAGTTTATTAATCGTATTGATGAAGTGGTTGTTTTTCATCCGCTGGGGTCAGAGCAAATTCAAGGTATTGCTGCAATACAGCTAGAGCTATTGAATGCGCGCTTAGCCGAGCAGGAAATGACCTTGAGTATGAATATTGATGCAATGAGTAGGCTTTCAGAAGCCGGCTACGACCCGGTTTATGGGGCTCGCCCACTAAAAAGAGCTATACAGAAATGGGTAGAGAATCCATTATCCCAAGATATTCTTTCGGGACGGTTTAGGCGTGGAGATAGTATTCGGGGTGTTGTAGAAGAAGATGCTATTGTGTTCAAAGCGGGCTAGCTAGTAACGATTATAATCAAATAATGCGGAGCGCGCGGCAATTGCCGCGCTTTTTATAGGTGGATTGATCTCCATCAGGGTTTGGATTAATTGAGGGGTGCAAACTAAGAGTGAGATCAACACGTATACCTAATAAGTAAAAGGAAGAATCAATGACATTAGAAAAACATGACCTTATCCATGAATTACCAGAGTATCGAGAGCAGATCCGTGAAATGAAGATGAATAATGCTCATTTTGCAAAACTTTTTGAAGCCTACCATGAAGTTGATCATGAGATTCACAGAATCGAAACCGGTGTTGAAACCCCTACCGATGAGTATCTAGAAGGGCGAAAGCTAAATCGTCTAAAGCTCAAGGATGAGATGTTTCAAATGCTGAAAAACGCAGAAGCAACCGCATAAAAAAAAGGGCCGTTATGGCCCTTTTAGTTTTTAAATTGAAATCAAACCTGTATATATGCGCCTAGACTCTAGTGCGTCTAGTTCTGGTTACAGGCTTCTTCTATAACTTTGTTCATATCTTCTTTCTTTTTCGCGATTTCTTCAGGTGTCATGTATCGTAGCTCGCCATTTTCTTCTATGCGAATTCGAGCGTTATTTTCGATGGTTTGTAGGTTGTTTTTAGCTTGATTGCAGCGTAATTTATTTTGTTCTTGTGCTTCTTTAGCTTGTTCTTGTTCTTGCTTTACTAGGTTTTCTTTTTCTTCTTTTTCTTCAAGATTGTTTAATTGCTCTTCTAGAGAGGGGCGTGGTGCCGATGAGTTGGATTCTACCTTGAGAGTTTCAGTTTTAGTCCCTTCGGGTCGCTTATCTCCGTAATGAATGGTGCCGTTTTCGTCGGTCCACTTGTAAACTTTGCCTGCATGGGCAGAGCTAGCCATCATTGAATATATAAAGATCGCAATAGCGATGATAAATGCGTGCTTTAGTTTCATGTTATCCACGTTTGGTAATGATTTAAAAGTATAGAAACCATGTTAATGCATCCTTATTTAAGGTGCACTCTCTTTAGTTTGTGAGGTCCTATTTTCTTAACTATAGACATAAAACCTTATAAAAGGCTGAGAATATGTTGAAAATGCGACATATTCTTGTTGAAAACAGTAATTACTATTGACTCTTGTTTAGTTGGTGTCAGAATTGTCGGTTGCCCAAATCAGGGGGGTATCTACAGCAGGTAACCCCGAGCAGTAATATTGTTGAAGCGTGCATAGCATTGTTGTTGAAGTTTGTTTAACGGCAGTCATTTTGATAAAAAATGTAGTTCTAAATCGCTAAAAAGGTGGTTTAGATGATCAGGGGATAACCTCTCAAGATTTGCTATGTATGTAATGTCTATCTGATATCAGTCTTCATAAGAGAATGATTCTCAGGCTCCCTGGATTGGTGGTTTCTTCGAAAAACGCAAACGAGAGGGTCATTTACCGTGGAGCTATTGTCTGGCGCTGACATGATAGCCCGTTTTTTACAAGACGAGGGCATTGAGTACATATATGGATACCCAGGTGGGTCCGTATTACATATCTATGACGCGTTATTCCGTCAGGATAAAGTAAAGCATATTTTAGTAAGGCATGAACAGGCTGCTACGCATATGGCTGATGGCTATGCGCGGGCAACTGGGAAGGCGGGAACTGTATTGGTAACGTCTGGCCCTGGGGCTACGAATACTATAACAGGCATCGCCACAGCGTTTACTGATTCAATACCGATGGTTGTGTTGTGTGGGCAGGTCCCCTCTACACTTATTGGTGAAGATGCATTCCAAGAAACAGATATGATGGGTGTTTCGAGGCCAGTTGTTAAGCATAACCTGACTGTTCGACATCCTTCTGAAATACCTGAGATCCTTAAAAAAGCCTATTATTTGGCTCAGACGGGCCGTCCAGGTCCAGTTGTTGTTGATATCCCTAAGGATATGACAACGCCTAATGAGCGATATGAGTATGTTTACCCTAAAAAGGTGAAATTGCGCTCATATAATCCGGTTGTCAGGGGTCACTCTGGACAGATTAAAAAGGCCGTTGATATGCTTTTGGCTGCCAAACGTCCTGTTTTGTATGCCGGTGGTGGTGTTATTTTAGGCAAGGCTTCAGATAAGCTTGTTGAGCTTGCTCAACTGCTTGGCTATCCAGTAACCAATACATTGATGGGGTTGGGGGGGTATCCGGCAACTGATAAACAGCATCTTGGTATGCTTGGTATGCATGGTAGTTATGAGGCTAATATGGCCATGCATCATGCAGATCTGATTGTATCAATTGGTGCGCGCTTTGATGATCGTGTAACCAATGCGATTGATAAGTTTTGCCCTGGTGCTCGTATTGTTCATATTGATATCGATCCAGCATCCATCTCAAAGACGGTTGAGGTTGATGTTCCGATTGTGGGGCCTGTAGACTCGGTTCTTAAGGAAATGCTTGCACTTATAAAAGAGAGTAAGCAAGACCCGGATAAGAATGCGCTGGCTTCTTGGTGGAAAAACATTGATGAGTGGAGGGCGTGTCATGGCGGCCGCTTTGTAACGACTGACGAGGGTATCAAGCCTCAACAGGCAGTCGAAGCGCTATATAAAGTGACAAAAGGGAATGCTTTTGTGACCTCTGATGTGGGTCAGCATCAAATGTTTGCGGCACAGTATTACAAATTCGATAAACCTAATCGCTGGATTAACTCAGGCGGCTTGGGAACGATGGGGTTTGGTTTTCCTGCTGCAATGGGTGTTAAATTAAACTTCCCTGATGACGATGTGGTGTGTGTGACAGGGGAGGGTAGTATTCAGATGAATATTCAGGAGTTATCCACCTGCAAGCAGTATGATCTTCCGGTTAAGGTTTTGGTGTTGAATAACCAGTCTTTAGGGATGGTTAAGCAGTGGCAGGATATGAACTATGAATCTCGTCACGCGCAATCGTACATGGAGTCTTTACCGGATTTTACGAAATTGGTAGAAGCGTATGGGCATATTGGTCTTACGGTCGAAAAGCTTGAAGATCTTGAGCCTACGCTTGAAAAAGCCTTCGCAATGAAAGATAAACTGGTCTTTATAAATGTCATGGTTGATCCGCATGAGCATGTATATCCTATGCAAATTGCTCGAGGCTCAATGAAGGATATGTGGTTAAGCAAGACGGAGAGGACTTAATAATGCGCCGTATAATCTCAGTATTGCTTGAAAATGAGCCTGGAGCGCTTTCGCGAGTGGTTGGGTTGTTTTCACAGCGCAATTATAATATCGAAACGTTAACGGTGGCGGCTACCGAGGATTCAACGCTATCACGAATGACTGTGACCACTACAGGTTCAGATAAAGTGATAGAGCAGATTACCAAGCAGTTAAATAAGCTGATTGAGGTGGTTAAGCTTGTTGATTTGACAGAAGGGACGCACATAGAGCGAGAGCTTATGTTGATTAAGCTTAAGGCGGCTGGTTCTCAGCGGGCTGAAATCAAGCGCACAGTTGATATATATCGTGGGCAAATTGTTGATGTGACTAGTTCGGTCTATACCATTCAGCTTGCGGGTAATAGTGATAAGCTGGATGCGTTTATTCAGACTATCGGTACTAGCTGTATTTTAGAGGTTGTCCGTTCCGGTGTTTCTGGTATTGCTAGAGGGGAAAAGGTATTAAGCCTATAGTGAATGTTAAGGGCTAGACTGTCTTTTTTATAGCGATTTAAAGGCATCCTGCAACTCTTTGCGAGTTGGGGGGTGTTTTTTTTTGCTTGCTATTTGGTTATTTCGCGAAGACTTAACTACGTTTAATCTGATAGTTTATCAAAATGGATTTTCTGGTGTTATTATATTGTCTTTAAGTGCTAATAAGAAAGGTCGTATTACCTATGAGTGAGCATCGTGATTCATCGGAAGAAGATTCAATAGACGCAAGTGTGCAGCTTAATGGCTCTCATTCTGATGAGATGGGGGCTGAAGTAATCGAAGAGGAGGTAGTGGGTGGGTCGCTAATTCGAAAAAAAGGTATCTATTTACTTCCTAATCTATTTACAACTGCATCTCTGTTTTCAGCCTTTTATGCCATTGTTGCGGGTATGAATAGTGATTTTGACAAAGCAGCAATCGCTATTTTTATTTCTATGATACTTGACGGCTTGGACGGGCGTGTTGCCCGAATGACGAATACTCAGAGTAAATTTGGTGAGCAGTATGACAGCTTGGCTGACATGGTTGCTTTTGGTGTAGCTCCTGCATTAGTGGCGTTTTCATTAAATTTAAATGCATTAGGTAACTTGGGATGGATTGGTACCTTTATTTTGGTGGTGGGTGCAGCTTTACGATTGGCTCGTTTTAATACCCAGATCGGCTCGGTTGATAGTCGTTATTTCGTTGGTTTACCTAGTCCTGCTGCTGCGGGTGTCGTTGCAGGCTTAATATGGATATATCATATCCATGCTTTAGCGGACTCTACATTTTCTGCATTATTAATGCTTGTTGTGGTAGCGGGTGCGGGAATATTGATGGTAAGCAATATTCGCTACTATTCATTTAAGGATTTGGATTTAAGGCGAAGGGTTCCGTTCACGGCAATTCTAATTGTTGTTCTTGTTATTTCTGTTGTCGCTTATGACCCCGCTACTGTTTTACTAATTAGCTTTCTGATCTATGCATTGTCGGGGCCGTTTCAGGCTATTTTACGAAAGGGGCGGGCTGCTTAGAGGTTTTGGTGGGTTAGTTTGTTTTGTTGTCATTAAAATAATTGAGAATAATGAGTGACGAGCTATTGACCTCAAACCTAAACGCTATATAATGCGCTCCTCTTCTGCAGAAGGCTCTGGAATACAGGGTGTTGGTAGAAGGCTAAGATGTTGAAATAAGATAACTTTTTTGGTGTTTTATTTTCGTGACTTAGGTTGGCTCAAGCACTTCGGATTAATCGTTAAATGATTATCGCGAAGGGGCTGAAAAAAGGGTTGACAG